>Ga0155583_120_pt1 | contig 27077 bp, 32 predicted proteins | sample RifCSPhighO2_12_FD_107240 | JGI IMG/M metagenome (GOLD analysis project Ga0155583, IMG submission 107240) | Gammaproteobacteria bacterium RIFCSPHIGHO2_12_FULL_38_14 | reverse complement strand
AGCGTGAACGTTAATATTATATTACCCCTCGAGACGCGCATCCTTCGACAAGCTCAGGAGCGCTCCTCGGGGTGAACGGATGATTGGTTAACCGAACATTTACTGAATTGTCAACACACCCTAAAGATGTAAAAATTGTTCCAACCCCGATAGAAACATTTGCACGGCCATGGTGGTTAAGATCATTCCCATTAAACGCTCGATTGCGATCAATCCGCGTTCGCCTAAAATTTTCCGTAAATAATCAGCAAAAACGAGTATGGATGCAGTCACCAGCCAAGCAATAAATAGTGCAGCAACACCTTGGAATTTATCGTAAGAAGTTTGATTTGCAAGCAGCATGACAACAGTTAGGGCGGAAGGTCCTGCAATTAAAGGGACCGCTAAGGGAACAATAAAGGGTTCAAGCTTCTCAGCTTTATCGTCATCTCGATGATCAGGAAAAATCATACGAATGGCAATTAAAAATAAAATAATCCCGCCGCCAACCTGTAGTGCATATTCAGAAATATTCATGCCTTGCAAAAGATAAGGACCAAAAAATAAAAAAATAAGCAGAATGAGGAGTGCAATAAATGATTCTCGGAGAATGATCCATTTGCGTTTATTTGGCGCAATATGTTTCAATATGGATAGAAATAATGGTATGTTTCCGAGCGGGTCCATCACAAAAAACAAAGTGATTGCCGCTGATGAAAGTGTCATCATATCGCGACCTTAATATTAATCAAACAATATACAAATGATAAACCTAAATCAGATCAAAACGTATGCGCAATTAATGCGCCTTAATAAACCCATCCCCATTTTTTTACTTTTATGGCCGACATTATGGGCCTTATGGCTTGCAAATCAAGGGAAGCCTGAGAATAAAATTCTACTTATTTTTATTGCTGGGGTGATTCTCATGCGATCTGTTGGATGTATTATCAATGATTTTGCGGATCGGCACCTTGATGGCTATGTGCGTCGCACAGCAAATCGACCCTTAGCCACTCAACAAGTGAGTGTGACAGAAGCTTTGATTTTGGCAGGCTTTCTCATGTCGGCTGCATTTGTGCTGGTTTTATTTTGCAATGCACTGACTATTCAACTTGCATTTATTGGGGCAGGTCTTGCTGTGATTTATCCTTTTTTGAAACGATGGACGCATCTTCCCCAGTTAGGTTTAGGGTTAGCATTTGCCTGGAGTGTACCCATGGCTTTTGCAGCAAGTCTTGGGAATGTGAATGCATCTGCTTGGTTTTTATTTGCGACGGTCCTCATTTGGCCAGTTATTTATGATACCCAATATGCCATGGTCGATAGAGAAGATGATCGCGTAGTTGGTATTAAATCAAGTGCAATTTTATTTGGCCGTAACGATAGATTGATCATTGCTATCTTGCAATGCCTTTTTATTTTTTTATTGATGTTAATGGGCTTTATTTTCCATCTTTCTGTGATATATGATTTTTCCCTTGTCATGGCAGCAGCTTTATTTTTATATCAACAATGGTTGATAAAAGATCGTAAGGGAGCGCATTGTTTAATAGCGTTTTTAAATAACCATTGGATAGGATTCATTATTTTTTTAGGTATTATTTTAGGTGTGCGTTGATGAAAATTGTTGCTGATGCAGGTATTCCCTCTATCAAAGATTATTTTGCGGTGCATGGCGAACTGGTATTAAAGCCAGGGCGTTTGATTTCACGTGAAGATGTAAAAAATGCAGATATTTTATTGGTGAGATCCATTACACCCGTGAATGAATCATTACTGACTGGATCTTCCATTCGTTGGGTAGGGAGCGTGACTGCAGGGGCTGATCATCTTGATATCGCTTGGCTTGAACAAAATGGTATTCGATATTACGTTGCAAGTGGATTCAATGCACCACCGGTTGCAGATTATGTCATGAGTGTGGTTGCATCGTTACAAGATCAACAATTACTTCTACAAAAAAAAATAAAAGCAGCAATTATTGGTGTTGGATATGTCGGGTCGATTGTTGCAAAACGATTTCAATCATTAGGCATGGAGGTATTATTGTGCGATCCACCACGTGCAGAAATAGAAAATGAAATTCAGTTTACCCCATTTCATGATATTCATGATGTTGATTTAATTAGTTTGCATGTTCCTTTAACCACATCATCTGTTTATCCAACTTATCACATGATTGATCGCTCTTTTCTTGAAAAACAAAAAGCAGGATGTATTTTGATTAATACCAGTCGTGGTGCGGTCATTGATGACGCTGCGTTAAAAAATCATGGGCAACATTTAAAATGGTGTTTAGATGTTTTTCAACATGAGCCCTTGATTGATGAAGAGATTTTACAAAATGCATTCATTGCAACGCCGCATATTGCTGGATACTCTGTGCAAAGCAAAATGCGCGGGATTGATATGATTTATAAATGTTTGGGTAGTGATGGTGTGATTAAACAACAAACATTGCTTAAAAAACCTGAATTACCCACTCAAACTTTAACACCATCGACATCCTGTTTGTTGAATTGGCGAGATGTTCTTCGACTTATCTTTGACCCGCTTGCTATGACAAATACATTGCGACATACGCTTTCTGCAACCACAACGGATGAAGAGCGCGCTTATTTATTCGACCAATTGCGCCATCATTTTACAAATCGGCATGAATTTCATTATACAAACATTCATCAAGAGGTCGTGAGATCGGATCAATGTCAATTGTTAAGCGCTTTAGGGATAAGGACATGTTGATAATTGAGAGTCGTTTTTCGCGAAATGGAATCGTCATTGCGAGCAAAGCGAAGCAATCCAGGCTTTTCAATGCTGAGTTGAACCCTTGCGACACAAATATGCGATAGATAGAAATAATGATTCGATAAAATCTGCCCATTGAAAAACAATCCAATTTGCAAGTCGTCTAAATGCGCATCAACCTGCAATCTATATCATGGCAAACAAGTGTAATGGCGTACTACGAAACATTATTCTAAATTTAGCGTTCTTTTCTATGTTTAAAAAAGCCTGGATTGCTTCGCTTTGCTCGCAATGACGATTCCATTTCGCGAAAAACGACTCTCAATTATCAATATGTCCTCATATGGTCTAATACAGCGATTCATTATCAGTATTATCGCTTGCCGCAACACCAGAAACATCAGTATTGGTATCAGGTGTTTTATCACTATCCGGCAGATACGGTTTCATAAAATATTCAAAAATGGCGGTTGGATCTCTGCCAGAAATGCGTTTGCCAGAGAGTGGATCGATACGCACATTCACAATTCCTGGTGGTTGAATAAAGGGTTGTTCAGATTTTCCTTTGAGCGCAGCTTGCATGAAGTCCATCCACATGGGGAGTGCGGCTTGTGCGCCGTATTCATGCAATGAACGGGGTTGATCGAACCCAATCCAAGCAACTGCCACAAGATCAGGATTGTATCCTGCAAACCAAGCATCGACTTGATTTTGAGTGGTGCCTGTTTTACCGGCTAGATCTTCTCGGCCAAGGTTTTTCGCAAGTTTTGCAGTGCCGCGTTCGACAACATCATGCAGTGCAGAAGTAATCAAAAATGCATTTTGTGGTGAGATGACGCGTGGCGCAGGGGAGATACCTTGCTCACAATGGTTTTCACAAGCAATCAGCGGCTTAGCTTGATAGATCACTTGTCCATAGGTATTTTTGATTTGATCAATAATATAAGGCGTGATGCGATATCCTGTATTTGCAAAAATGGCATAGGCTTGCGCCATTTGTAAGGGTGTGACCATGGCAGTGCCTAATGCGAGTGATAACCCTGGTGGAAGTTGTAGTGGTGAAAAACCAAATTGTTTTAAGTAATGAATGGTGTAAGGAACGCCCATCAACGCCAATAAACGAATGGACACAAGATTGCGTGATTGAATAATGGCCGTACGTAAACGTGTTGGTCCATAGAATTTATGGGTATCGTTTTGTGGGCGCCAGAGACTATTATCCATTTGTTCAACAACAATTGGCGCATCATTAATGACGGTTGCAAGTGTATAACCTTTTTCAAGTGCAGCAGAATAAATAAATGGTTTAAAGCTTGATCCTGGTTGACGATTTGCACTTGTAATACGATTAAATTTACTGGTTTGATAATCAAATCCACCGACCATTGCAAGTATCGCACCGTTATTGGGGTCGAGTGCAACCAATCCTGCTTCTGCTTGCGGGATTTGTGCGAGTTGGTAGCCGTGAGAGGTTGCAATAATGCGAATAACATCACCAATTTTCACAATTTGATCAGCTCGTTTGGGGCGAGGGCCTAAATAATTTGCATTGACTTGTTTACGTGCCCACGATAACCCTGACCATGGAATAATGGTAAAATTCCCGTTTGCGCGCAGCACCGTGATCGTTTTACTCGTCATTTCAAAGACAATGGCAGGTTCAAGACCATTGCTGATGGGGATGTTTTGCAGCATTTTTTCAAATTGATCGGTGTCATCAATTGATGGGATGCCCACATTATTACTTCTACCGCGATAACCATGTCGCATGTCATAAGCGATCAGTTGATTACGTGCTGCAACGTTCGCTTCCTGCTGTGTGTGGCTATCTATGGTGGTATATACTTTAAAACCATCGGTATAAATGCTATCACCATACATTTGTTCAAGCTGCGCACGTGCAAGTTCTGCAACGTAAGGCGCTTTGGTTTCTGATTTTAAATCATGATAGCGAGCATTTACGGGCGCATTTAATGCTTTATTATAAGTTGCTTGGCTGATATATCCTTCTTCATAAAGACGAGAAAGAACGTGATCACGGCGTTTTTTGGCAGCATCAGGGTTTGCAATGGGGTTTAATGTTGAAGGTGCTTTAGGTAAGCCAGCAAGCATCGCATATTGATCGATACTTAACTCATTTAAATTTTTGCCATAATAAATTTCAGCGGCTGCTCCAACACCATAGGCACGATTTCCAAAAAAAACTTTATTGAGATAGAGTTCTAAAATTTTTTCTTTTGATAATTTGTTTTCAATTTTAATGGCTAATAGAATTTCACGCAGTTTACGCGTGATGGTTTTATTACGTGTTAGATAAAACCCACGAGCAACTTGCATGGTAATGGTGCTGCCGCCTTCTACTTTTCTGCCAGTTTGCAAAAGTTTAATAGCAGCACGCCCTAACCCTTGTAAATCAACACCTTTATGTTTGAAATAACGCTGGTCTTCGGTTGCAAGAACGGCATCGATGAGTGGTTTTGGAATTTGATCATAAGGAACCGGTATACGACGTTTTTCTCCAAATGTTGCAATTAATTTTCCATCACGCGTGTAAATTTGAAGCGGAACTTGAAGTTGAACCGTATTTAAAGCATCAATATCGGGTAATTCATATTCCATGTAATAGAGCACACCAAGGGTGAGTGTGATGCCACCCACCAGGAATAAAATAATCAGTATACGGATTGTTCTAAAAAAACGGCTCATATTGTTTTAAAATTCTTTCTTGCATTTTATTGAGGCTAAAGTATAGTAGCATTCTCTTGTGATGCGCAACTCGCATCATCGTAATCAAGCTGCATTATAACAACTTTTCATATTTCCCCCTAGTATCTTAATTCAATAATCAGGAATCCCTGATTAAAACCGTCCGTCATTGATTAATTTCATCATTTATCACACGTTCTACATGACTATAAGGAGATGATTTTGTGGGATATTTTTCATTTCGTCCCCCAGCCTTAATCGGGATTGATTGCCAAGCAAACATCCTTCGCATTGTTAAATTAAAAAAAATTCGGTCTTCATTTTTGGTTGAAGCAATTATAAAAGAAGAGCTTCCTCGCGAAATATTTTCAGAGGGGCAAGCCATACAGTGGGAACTCTTGCACCAAAAGCTATCCCAAATAGTAGAAGATTATCAGTTGAGTAATCAATATGCTGCTATAGCGATGCCTTCCTATTTAGCAAAAATGCATGTCTTGAGCTTTGATCATGATGCAAATGATGAGGATATTTTACTTGAAATTCATCATTATCTTGCAGATGATTTGCCTCACTTTACAGATGAATTCTGTATCGATTTTATTAAATATAAGGTAAATCAACATAAAATACGGGTATTTTTTGTAGCTGTTAAGCGTGAATATATAACGCAATATCTTGAACATTTGCAGGCATGCCATTTAAAAATTGTGATGCTTGATATTGATTGTTTGGTATTGGTGCGTGCGTTTCAACAATTGATGCCTATTCATTCGAACACGCCGCACGCAGTAATTTATATTAAAGATCAATCAGTTTGTCTGATTGTGTTTAATGCGGAAGGTCTTATTTTTTATCAAAATTTTAACTTAGTCCATGGAATAAAGATTGAATCACAAATAAAATCGATTGTAGAAAATTATCTTTTTGCTGATCAAGCACCAAAAATAGATAAATTTATTGTGGTTTGTAACAGAGATTATCTTGCTAAAATTCAAGATTATTCGCTAAATTTTATTACTGTAAAAATTGAATTCCGCTACCTTGACTCGTTTCACAACATGAAATTTTCATGCGATTTCCCAAGCGATGATCCTTTTGAGTATTTATTGTCTACTCATCTTGCAATGCGAGAAGTGCCGGCATGGTCTCAATTAATTTAATAGAATGGCGTGAATATCAAACAAAATATGAACGAAATATTTTTAAAAGAATTATTTTTTATTCGGTTGGTTTTTCATTAATGTTGATGTATATCATTCATATTTCATTGACTTATTCAATTAATAAATCGAGTAGAACCGTAAAAAAATTAGAAGATGAACAGTATAAATATCAAATGTTGAATGAAAGAAACAGGCTTACAAAAGAAATGATATGGTTTGAAAAGGCAAAAGAAAAAAGTGAGTATAATAAAAAAATCATACAAAAAATATTTTATCTATGGGGTAATGTTGAAGCTTCAATGGTTTGTTTTACGGGGGTTGAACACTCGAAGAATCATACATATTTTTCAGGCTATGCCTATTCACCTGAAACATTGGTGAAGTTTTTTCAACAATGGCATTGGGAAGAGTTATTTTCTCAAATCAATTTACGTGAGTTAAAAGACATTCAGCAGGGTTTTTTGAAATTCAGCTTTGATACAGAGGATCAATCAAATTAATTCTTTATGCGTTACAAATACCGTTATATTTATTCCGTTCTGTTGGTGCTGTCTTTTTTAACAGTCGATTATCTTTACGACATCAAACCACATTTTCAAGAAATTAACCAGTTAGCTTTTCATAAAAGTGAACTTTCAAAAGAGGTATATCATTTCAGGAATAGAAAAAATATTTTTATCCAGAATGTAGAAAATCAGCACCTTGCTTACAAAGAAACAATAAAAAATTCTGTTATTTTATCATTCATGTCTATTTTAAATCAGAGTGGCATTTCCCATCCATCTATCAATTTGATGCATGAGGCCGTTTTTAATGATAGGACCTATTATATTAGAATTACTGGATTGGGTCGTTTTGATTCAGTGTTGAAATTTTTATCGTTAATCAGGGATGAAAAAATTAATCTTTTACAATTTAAAATTTCACTTAAGCGAGAAACCCTTCATTTTATCGCTGATTTTTTAATTCCACGTGGCTATAAATGGCCAAAAAATAAATTGATGGTCATACACAATCGTATCATTAATCCGTTTTGTTCTTCCAATAAAGATCCACTTCATTTGACTTTCGATGATGTAAATAATATTAAACCAGAGGCAATTTACCAGCTACAATTGATAGGTGTAATTGAAAAGAAACAACATTTTTTCGCAGTATTGATGATCAATCATCATTTTTTAACCATTGTTTCAGAGGGAATTCTTTGGAATAAATATGTTATTCGACACATTTTTAAAGACAGTTTGGATATTTATTTAGGAGGGCGAAAAGTAAAACTTACATTGCAGGGTAAAAATCATGATTAAATTTTTATTTAAAATTGTTTTTTTCATCTTTTTAATGTTGACCGTATTAAATTGTACAGCACAGGAAGAAAAACTTTCTCTCCGAATAAATCAAATGAATCTTGTCGATGCGATTCAACTCATGGCAAATCTTATTCATATTAATGTGATTGTTAGCCCAAAAATCTCTGGGACGGTTTCGCTAAAACTTAATCATGCAGATTTAAAACAAACATTTGAAATACTCTTGTTGAATTACCATCTTTCTAAATGGCGCATGGGGAATGTCTATCTTATTGCCCCGCATGATGAATTAATTGAAAATGCCGAAGCACAAGAAAAATGGCTTTCACGACAAGAAGCGCTTTTGCCCATGATTTTGCGTGTATGGCAAATTAAATATGCGCGTGCGCAAGATATAGCACGATTGGTACAGGATCATGATCATGCTTTTTTATCTAAGCGTGGTCAAATATTTGTAGATGTTCGGACCAACAGTCTTTCTGTGCAAGATGTAGCAATACGTCTGCAAAAAATTCATCAATTCATTCGTCGCCTTGATGTCCCTGTGCAACAGATATTGATAGAGGCAAAACTTTTTAGTATTGATGATGACAGTGAGCGTACTTTAGGCATGCAATTCTGGGCCAAACAGTCAACTGATGATGGCAGTACGGATACCGGTTCTTTTGTAAATACAGTAGATACTTTTCATTTTGTTCTTGCAAAGCTTTCACAAAATACCTCAATCGATGTAAAATTATCAGCATTGATGAGCAGCGGGCATGCCGAGTTAATTTCAAGTCCTCGCTTATTCACTGCAAATCAGCAAATTGCATCGATTGAATCAGGTGAAGAAGTTCCCTATCAAGAAACAAGCGATAGTGGAGGAACAGCTGTTGCTTTTAAAAAAGCTGTATTAGCATTAAAAGTCATACCGCAAATTTTACCCGGTAATCAAGTTTTGCTGAAATTAAAAATCAATCAAGACCGACCCAGTAATAAAATGGTTGGGGGTGTGCCAACAATCAGTACACGACAAATGATCACAAGTGTTTTAGTCAAAGCAGGGCATACTATTGTATTGGGTGGAATTTATGAAACAAATCAAGATAGAGGCGAAGAATCATTACCGTGGATTAGCCGTATTCCCATTATTGGATGGTTATTTCAGTTACATCATCAACAAAAGAGTAGGCGAGAGTTATTGATTTTTATTACACCAAAAATTATATGACATACTATACAGCCGTGCATCATTAAAGGAACAATGGATTGATATGCGGCGAAGGACGTCGCGGCCAGGATGGCATAAAGCGCCGAGCACATGGATGTGCGTTCCTGAGCGCATATCAATCCATTGTTCCTTTAATGATGCACGGCTGTATAGTATGGATTTTAGTGTTGGTGCGCTTAACGAGCCATTGCTATAACGAATACCAACACCTAAAATTAAAGCGTTACGAGTATATACAATGAAAACGATATCAAAAAATATTTTTCTTATTGGACCAATGGGTGCCGGTAAAACGAGCGTTGGAAGATATTTAGCAAAAGCGCTTAATAAACATTTCTATGATTCTGATGAAGAAATTGAAAAAAAAATGGGCGTTAGTCTTAGTTGGATTTTTGATTTGGAAGGCATTGGCGGCTATAGACAACGTGAATTTAAAGCGATTGATGAGTTAAGTGCGATGCATGATATTGTTCTTTCAACCGGTGGCGGTTGTGTGGAAATGAAAGAAATTCGTGAAATATTAAAGCATCGCGGCATCATTATTTATATGGAAGTTTCACTTGAAACACAACTTGAACGATTAAAACGAGATAAAAAGCGGCCATTCTTGCAAGGTGGTAACCCCCAAGAAATATTAATTAAATTATGGGAAGAGCGCGAACCCATTTATGAAGATATCGCTGATTTTTCTGTCGCAACAGACCATCGCTCCATTCAAGATGTTTGTGCTGATATTTTAAATTGGCTTAAAGAAAATTGATAAAGTCGTATCATTGTTGTGATGAAAACTAATATGACAAAAATTGCAGCGAGTGTAGTAAAAGAAGTGGGTAGTAAGATCATCAATATAAAAAATATAAAAGCTTCTGGTCGTTCAATGATGCCTGGGCTGTAATAAAAATTTTTTTGCGTGTTATTGGATGTAAACAATCCCACTAAAAGAAAACTGGTAACGCATAATAAAATACTCCCTAGCATAATGATACACATGAAGGCGCGCGTTTCTTGCTGCACAAAAAATAAGCCTAGAATGACTGCGAATTCAACGATTCGATCAAAAAAAATATCAAGCACTGTACCAAGTGGTGTGGATGCTTGCATCGTTCTTGCAAGCGTTCCATCGAGCGTATCACAATAACCTGAAGTTAATAGTAACAATACAGCTAAGATAAAATGGTGAAAAATCAGAGCAGGTAAAACAAATAACCCGATGAGACAAGCAAGGCTTGTCACTTGGTTGGGTGTGATTTTATGCGCGATTTTATTAGCAATACCATCGACAAATAAGCGTTGATAATAGGGGCGTATGTATTGTTCCAACATTTAATGTAATCTTCTGAGTGAGGTTAATTTGGTTTTTTCTGAAAAAGAGGTAAATATTTTCCGTAGCCACGTTTTTTCAAATCTTTTACTGGAATAAATTCTAATGCTGCCGAATTAATACAATATCGTAAATGGGTCGGCGGTGGGCCATCACTAAATACATGTCCTAGATGGGAGCGACCATATTTTGATAAAACTTCTATGCGCGTTGTAAACCAACCCTTGTCAGTTTTTTCTATGATATTTTCTGGCTCTAAGGGTTTTGTAAAGCTTGGCCAACCTGTTTTCGAATCGTATTTATCAAGTGAACTAAACAAGGGTTCGCCGGTTACAACATCCACGTAAATACCTGCTTGCTTATTATTCCAATATTCATTTTGATAAGGTTTTTCCGTTCCCCCTTCTTGCGTGACATAATATTGCATGGACGATAATTTTTGTTTGATGCTTTCATCGTTTGGTCGCGTGTAAGTTTGTGCTGCGTAAAGAACAGTGGTTAAGCTCATTATGATTAATGTTAAAATATATCGATTCATATTTTTATCCTTCAATTAAAAATGTTCTATCTTCCATACTTGATAAGCGGGTTCTTCATAAGGATGAGACTTTTTTAATGCTTCAATTACTTTTTTGATCGACTCATCATCACAGACCATTTCCACTTTATATTCTTCGATGATTTCGACTGTGTTTTCATTGCCAATGTAAGGATTACTGCCGGGATGTGGTTTAAATTGTCCATGCCCTAAAATTTGCCAAGCACAGTGACTATATAAACCGATCTTACCGGCACCGCTTTCAAACATAGCGTTTTTAACGAATTCAACATGTGATGCTGGAACATAAAAACAAATTTTATACATACCCTCATTATCCTCTCATTCAGGACTGTTCCATTAAAAAATTTCTTGGGGGCAGATATTTATTTTTATATCTGGTGTCGGGAACAAGCTAACAAAACGGCTTTGCACCATCTCATATCCAAGTCACATCCTTTGGCATGAAAGTGACTTGGATATGAGATGGTGCAATTCATTGGGTTAGTTCAGTCCGACCCAGATATAAAAATAAATATCTGCCCCCAAGAAATTTTTTAATGGAACAGTCCTGTCCTCTCATTCATCTTTACTTTAACAGAAATAGCGATTACATTAAAAACTCAATTGTTGTTCCGCTCATTATCAATGAAATACTACTGATTAAAAACCATTCAAACACCTCACGGTTTTTATTTCATGTTTAATTGGAAGTTTGTATATTTACTTAAGGAGAAGTTTATGCATATTCAACCCGGACGATTATTCCGATCAAGTATTTTCACATTAGGATTATCAATTGCTTGTAGTATGCCAGCATTTGCTGCAAAGCCAATTGATCTTAGCCGTCAATCGATTTCAATTTTAAATCCCATCGCACGTGCTGCTTCAGTAGAACCTGTTCAGCTGCAAGAAATTAAACGCTCAACTGATTTTAATCAAACATTGCATGTACGTATGCAAGAAACTTATCAAGGTTACCCAGTTTGGAATGGAGACATCATTATCCACATTCCACACGCTAATCGAGTTGGAAAATCATTGAATGAAGTGTTGAGTGCTGCAGGTAATAAAGGATCGATGACAGGAACACTCTATCAAAATCTGCAAGCCGATTTAAAAGCAACGCCAGGTTTTATATTTGACGCGGCTCAAACAAATAAAGCATTGCAATCAGGCATTCAGGCTTATAAGCAAAAAGCGGGCACAAAAAATAAAATCAGCGATGCAAAAAGCGAACTCATGGTTTACATAGACGATGCAAACAAAGCACATTGGGCGTATCAAGTAAGCTTTACTGCAGAATCTAACAATGCAATGCCTGCTAAACCTATTTACATCATGGATGCTGTTTCTTTGAAAGTGTATATGGAATGGAACAATCTTCAAACCGATGCTGACGCTACTTTAGGTGGTGGAAATGGCGGCAATAAAAAAATGGGTGAATTAACTTATGATGGTCTTCAAAATGATTTACCAGCATTAGATATTGCACGTGATGCTGAAACCCAGCTTTGCTTGCTTCAAAACAAAGATGTAAAAGTTTTAAATTATAAAGAGAAAAAAGAAGTGAGTAGTTTTAGCTGTGAATTGCCAGATGTTGATCATAATAATATTTATTGGAATGGTGAAACAGATAAAGTAAACGATGGGTATTCACCAAGCAATGACGCACTCTTTGGTGGTAGAGTCATCAAAAATATGTATCAAGATTGGTATGGTGTGCCTGTGTTAGTTGATAGTGAAGGTAAACCCATGCTTTTAACCATGGTGGTGCATGTGCCAATGGAAAATGCATATTGGGATGGCAAACAAATGGCGTTTGGTGATGGCGGTAAAACGTTCTATCCATTGACTTCATTGGGCGTTGCTGCGCATGAAATTAGTCATGGATTCACACAACAACATTCTAATTTAACCTATAGCGGGCAATCTGGTGGTATGAATGAAGCATTCTCAGATATGGCTGCGCAAGCTGCGGAAGTTTATGCTTATGGTAAAAACAGTTGGCAAATTGGCCCAGAAATTTTTAAAGCTGAAGGTAAAGCACTACGTTACATGGATCAACCCAGCAAAGATTGTTACGGTAAGAAACCAGGCTCATGGTGTTCAATTGATGAAGTCAGTCAATATTATAGTGGGCTTGATGTTCATTTCAGCAGTGGTATTTACAATCGCGTGTTTTATCTCATGGGTACAGCACCAGGCTGGGATGCAAAAAAAGCATTTAATGTGATGGTGCAAGCAAACGCTCATTATTGGACGGCAAACACCAATTTTGTTCAAGCTTCATGTGGTGTATTACGCGCTGCCGCAGATTATGGCTACAACCTGGATGATGTATATGCAGCATTCAAAGTGGTTGGTGTTGATACCAGTACTTGCCCTGCAATTGTTGTTTCTTAACCCGATCTCTGTGATCACAAAAAGGCAGAATACGTTCTGCCTTTTTTTTGAGAACGTTTATTAAACTGTGTCATGGTTTATGTGAAGAGGGACGTCGTGGCCAGGATGGCATAAAGCGCCGAGCACATGGATGTGCGCTCCCGAATCACATAAACCATGACACAGTTTAATAAACGTTCTCTTTTTTTTGCCGTAAGAATTGAATAAAAATGAATAAATTGATTGTAAATCTTGATTCTGAGACTTACTATCGCATGCCATAGTGTTTCACAATTATGGATGTGATTTCGTGCAAATAGAATTATTCTACAAAAAAATAAATGATGCAGTCAGAGAATTTAATTCATTTTTTCCTGAGTTTAATCAGTCGAGCGCAATATTTTTAAAATGTCTAGATGACATTTTTAAAAATATGGAATTAGGCTCTATCCATAAGTTAACGCAGATATCTATTTTATTTGAAGGATTTTATTGTCACCTTCCTGATCAGTCTCCATTAAAGAAAAATTTAACAAATATTAGATTGGAGCGATGGGAGAATCATTATGGAACACCGACGATAACATTTTTGCTTACTTTTCATTCTCACATTAATCAAACAATCCAATTATTTCAGCAATTACAAGCTGAAGAAAATTTTTCACTAGAACCTTGGAGGGTGATGCTCAGTCAGGATAGTTTTACCGTAGATTTTGAAAATGGAACATTAGTGGATAAGCAATCTATTGCAACAGTTACAATGCCCTCAAAAGATGAACAGACAGGTCAATTTTTAAATACTCATAATCCTTCAGGTGGCTTTACAACTACTCCTTGTGATCCTGTATCTCAAAAATTTATTGAGTACGCAAGTGAAGTCGCTAAAAAAGACGGGGTCGTGCTTGAGATTGGAGCGGCTTTTGGTGCTGCTACTTTGAAAGCGTTGGCTCAAGGCGCAACAGTGTTTTGCAATGATATTTATCCTAGCAATCTTGCTGTTGTAAGGAATCGTTATCTTAAAGCTATAAATAGTCAAGAAAGTTCTGTTACAGGAGATGAGAATAAATTAGTACTTGTTCCAGGAGAGTTTCCTTCCGAATTAGCTGAACTCCCAAAAAACTTCTTTGATGCAATTTTAATTTGCCGCGTACTTCATTTTTTTACTGGGGATCTCATTGAAAAATCATTGCAACAATTATCTGTACATTTGAAACCTGGAGGAAAATTATTTGTTGTTTGTGAAACGCCATTTTTAAAAAATTGGTTACGTTTTATGCCGGAATACGAAAAAAGAATAAAAGAAGGTGTGAAATGGCCGGGAGAAATTCATCATCCTGCAGTTTACGAAAGCAGTGGTCGAGCAGCATCTTTACCTAAATTTGTTCATTGGATGAGTAAAGAAATCCTTGAACGTTCTTTTGTTCATTCAAAGTTTGACATCGAACATTCGTCATATATTGATAGAAAAGGACAGTTTCCTGCAGATTTATTGTGGGATGGAAGAGAAAGTATAGGAGTTATTGGCGTTAAACCATATTAAACATTAGAAATTGTAAACTGAGGTTTGAAATGAGTAAAAAATGGGTAGGTAGGCTTATATTAATGATAGTAAAGCCAGATGTTTCCATTTTTTGATTGATAAGGTGTCTAAAAATAGTAAATGAAGACAATACCGCATTTTCATCCTTGTTGGATCGTTCTTTTTTCACGATACTTTCTTCTCATGACATATCAAAATATTTGACAATACTTTATTATAAAGTTAGGATTTTTACGTTTTAAATTTTGGACATATTTTTGTTGATTAGTCGCTTATTTCAATACCTATCTCGAAAAAATCTATTTCTGCAAAATAATTTTGTTAAAGAAATTGTTTCAGGCGGGCAGACTGGTGTAGATCGTGCAGCTTTAGATATAGCTATTAAATTTAAAATACTACACAGTGGTTGGTGCCCTTTTGGGCGAAAAGCAGAAGATGGTGTTATTCCTGCTAAATACAACTTGAAAGAGGCTCCTAGAGCAATAAGCGATGAAGATTTAATAGACCCGCTTGCTATCTATAATATTAGAACTGAATTCAATGTAAGAGATTCTGATAGTACTTTGATTATTGTTAAAGATCCCCCAATTGGAGGTACTCTTTATACTCTTGAGATGACTAAAAAACATAATAAACCCTGCTTGGTTTTTAATTTATCAGATAATATAGAGGTAATCGATATCGTAAATTGGATTATAAAAAATAACATTCATAAGCTTAATGTTGCAGGTCCTCGTGCTTCCCAGACAGCAGATATTTATAATTCCGCTACTAACGTACTGGATCAACTTTTAAGTCATCCACTTCTTTGTCAAAATAATTCTGTTAAACAAATACCGAAAGCAAAACTATAACGTTACATAATTTGTGGTTTAAATTGATTTCTATTATCAGCAAACGGATAATTAAATTGGTAGTCATAGATATCTATTTTTGTTATATTTTTTATGTAATTCACAATTATATTTCCTGGAATTGCAAAAATAATAGAATATGCCATTTTGATAAAATAACTAATTAAGATAAGCTTCCATAGATTGGCCGAAGGAATAGAATTTAGCTCCATCATTAAAATAGCTATAGCAGTATAAAGCCCTTCTGCAATAGTAGATGAGCCCAAACTTCTTAGCCAAAAATATTTTCCTCGCAGAAGAATTTTCCATTTTGTAATGATATGAATATTTATTAAGCTAGAAATAATAAATGCTATAAACGAACTGATGACTATATATAAAAGCTGCCCAAACACAATGGAATAAACATAATAGTCTCTAAAAAAAACAGGATACGGGGCGCGAGACACTAACTCACAGATGATTGCGAATAATACCTGACAGGCAAAACCACACCAAACCATCTGTTTTGCTATTTTATAACCAAAAATTTCAGCCACAATATCTCCAAGAATAAATATAAGTGGGGAGGTTAATGTGCCGCCTAATATGAAAATGTTTTTGTTTAAGCTAATATATCTATTGGTTAAGATTGCATTGCAAATCATAATACTCATGTAAAGCATGCTAAAAAAAATAAGAAATTTATATCCAGGTAAAGGATTTATTTCATTTTGCTGTATTGAGCTAATTTGATTTTGTTTTTGAATAGTTTTGTTTTGATAAATCATTTAAAAAATCACTTCAGTTTTTAAGTTTAGCTTATGATGTCTCGCGTATCTAGTGATGAACATTCATATCCTGCTGCATAACTAATACAACAAGCATCCTCTTGACTTAAATTGTTTATAAGATTTTTATCTAATACTATTTGTCCGGCTGTTTTTGAAACAATTTCATTTGTATCATATTTTTTTAACTTAAATAACACGTTATTGAACGCATCACAAAATTCTTGCATAATAATTTTGTATTTAGGCGTTTGATATTGTTCGCAGGCTAGATAGGTGATAGTCCTAATGTCTTTTTTGGAAAAACCGTCTAACAGCGCGTCATTTGAAATAATTTCTTCCGGTGTGCATTCAACAGCTATAGATTTTCCAATAACTTGTATGATTAGTTTGTATTGACCAGCTATTTGTTTTACATCAAGAATGCGGTAAATGTTAGCTTGAATTTGTTGTTGATGGCCGTATTTTTTAAAAATTAGAATGGTATATTCAAATAACGATGAAATTTTTTTAAAACGCATTATAGTTTCCCTGTTTTTAATTTTTTTAACGCTAATCCTCACAATCTCGCTTTGTTTGCACAACAACACTTAAAATTTTATCATTATCATTTAGGCAGGCCATTTTATACTGATCAAAATCTGGACTCAATGATTTTAAGTAACGATTTTTGGAATCTATCAATAATTGTCTGAATACGGCTTCTTTGTGATTAGCGAATTTTGCAATCACAAAGCTTCTGTCTTTAGAGGGTTTTTCAGGATCAGTAATTAAAGTAGTATTTTTTGGAAATACAGGATCCATAGAGGAATCTTTGACTTTTAATGCAAATCCCGCTTTTCCAATAAGAGCATCCGTTAAAATATGTTCATGATTTTCATTTTGTTTAAAAGGCCAATTTAAAGCTTCGCTCCAGGTTATAAGTGGTATTTTAGATATTCGATCTAACCATGGAATGGGCTCGTGTCCTTTTAATTGATCAATGTTAATAGAAAAAAATTTTGCGATAGGTTTTAAGCTCGATAAATGCGGATGTTCACAAGCGCCGGTTGCAATACGATGAATTGTTGGTTGGGGTAAATCAACCTGTCGTGCCAACTCAGTGGCGCGAATTTTTTTATCCGCCATTAAACGATTTAAAATTTGACCAATTTTTGTATTTTTCATAGCGATGAATTCTGACATAAAATTTATTTAAATTCTATTCAATAATTTTATTGACATGAATATTAATAATAAATAATATGCAAAAAATGTATTTTACATTATAAATATGAATATAAAATACTAAATATAAAAAATGGACCATGAAGCTTTTTATATGCAAAATTTATCTGCATTTTCAAAGGAGGCGCACAGGTATGCATGCTATAACCAATCTGTATCCGCACGATTTTTTTACTAAAAATGTAATTGAAAAAAATCAATATTCCATTTCTATCTTAAAAATTTCTATCAAAAAACAGAAACGAAAAATCTTAAAAGTTTTTCTATTAGGATGTTTTCATCAATTATTGTGTGAATTATTTCAAAGCAAGATACAGCATCAAAACAATTTTTTAATGGAGAGTTATTCGATGGATAGTCAAATTATTCAATTTCTTATTCAAGATATTGTTGAAACTGGAGAGTATACTGTAGAGGGAATTGCAAACTATACGCGCATTCCTTTTGATATCATTTATGATGCTGCTTGTGGCATTAACAACCAATTTTCCATCACGCCTTGGGCAAGAGTGGTTGATTTATACATACAAGTAAAGCCAGATATTTCCCGTTTTTTGATCGATAAACTACTTAAAATAGTAAATAAAGACAGTACTGCATTTTCATCCTTATTGATTGAATCATGAATGATGGTTTTATTCCCGCTAAATGGTAACTGTTCACGGCCATTAACTTGAAAGTAGGAAAATAATTAAGTTAACCGCGGATTGTCAATGTGCTCTAATAATGATATTTGCACTGATAGATAACGAGAACTCTCTTATCAAGTATTTTATTACGCTCCTTTTCTTTCCTACCATGATCAACTTGAATTATTGTATAACATGTGTTATACATATTCATAGAGGTGATTTTTTATGCATAAAGTAGCAACGATTAATACTCGTATAGAACCTAAGCTCAAAACACGAGCTGAAACAATTTTGCGTAAAGTAGGATTGACGTCTGCCGAAGCTGTAAGACTGTTTTATATGCAAGTTTGCTTAAATAATGGGTTGCCATTTGAAGTTAAAATCCCGAATAAGGACACCATTAAGGCAATGCATAGTGCTGACAAACGAAAAACTCATAAAGCTAAAAGCGTGGATGAATTATTTGAAGACATAAGATAAACATGCTTAAAGTAGAATACACCACTCAGTTTAAGCGTGATTTGAAGCTCGCCAATAAGCGTAAAAAAAATATGGGTGCCCTTCAGAAAATAATGAAAAAAATTGAAAACGAAGAAACTTTAAGCCCACGCTTTAAAGATCATCCCTTAACGGGCAATTGGAAAACTCATCGGGAGCTTCATGTAGAACCAGATTGGTTATTGATCTATAAATTAATACCTGACGAAAAAGTAGTTATTTTTGTTAGAACAGGGACACATTCTGATTTATTTTAAAAGGATTTACTCACACATTGCCTGATGACCGGATTTTAACATCTTCAATTGGATATACTTCTGTTGATTAGTCGCTTATTTCAATGGTTACCTCGAAAAAATCTATTTTCTATGCAAAATAATTTTATTAAAGAAATTGTAACAGCTCAGCCTCAACGTTGTCGTCCCGCACAAGCGCCGTCCTTTGTCTGTAAAAGAATAACTGCATTATCACGGCGCGCGCGTTGCGGGATCCAGGTTTTAGCGATCTTGATAAGAATATTCAAAAAATCATTTGAAAATTCTGCTCAATCCGATGTTGTAAGAAATGTTTCTTTGATAATGACTTGCAAATTGCAATTTAAAATGCATTCTCTCAAGATCGCTAAAACCTGGATCCCGCAAACGCGCGCCGTGATAATGCAGTTATTCTTTTACAGACAAAGGACGGCGCTTGTGCGGGACGACAGCGTTGAGGCTGAGCTGTTACAAGAAATTGTCTCAGGTGGGCAGACCGGTGTAGTAAATAAGGGTTGCTCCGGGTCATTTTGACATGTTCCGCTTTACTTGTGGGAACAGATGCAAAAAATTCAGAATTGAATAAAAAGAAATAATTTTATTGAAAATCTTCTGTAATGTTTGGCGAAAGCTCGCACGAAATAATTATTGATTAAAAGTGTGGCTCGTAAAGCGCTCACGCTTTATGTACTATTGATAACCAAACGAATAGGTAGCAGCATTTTTCGGTTCTTTTCCTTTAATAGCAGAAGAAAATCCCGGCGTGGTAGTTAGAGAAAAAGGAATAACCGAGACTGATTCTTTAGTTTTCGTCTGCTCGGTCGTTGCTTCTGGATCAATATTACTTTCTAATAAAGCAGGATCAAAATTCTCGATGATGTGTGTTGCTGATTCATTTCCTAATTGTGCTGCTACAGATCTTAAATCATGAGAGAGTTTAGCAAATATTTCTTTGGTTTCGAGATCAACTGGTCCTCCAAGCAACGTAATTAAATTAGAAAATTCTAGTAATATGGTGGGTAAAGCATGAAGCTCTCTGATTAGGTATAAATGATCTTGAATAAAACGAATATCATTTAATATAGACTGCAATGAGAGCTGCGCTAGTTCATGTGCAATGTTTTCTTGTTTTTCTACTTGTTCTTCTAAGGTAAGGCTTTTATCAAATTGCGTTAATTGTTTGTCTCGGGCTTCCCAAAATTCTTTTAATCTCGCGGAAGCAGAGGCGTCTTTTATTATTTCCTTGATAATAATATCACCGGTTGCTTTAGCTAATATTTTTGGTGTTTCGCCTTTTTTATTTGGAATTGTAATATCAGCCCCAGCATGAATTAACAATTTAGCCGCCTCATGGTGTTTCTCCAAAAATGCCCAATGTAAAGCTGTATTTCCATCCTCATCAACGATATCGAGATTCGCCTTAGCATCGATCAAAATTTCGACAGCTTGCCTTCCATAGTTCCGGATTGCTGCCTCGATTAAGGCTGTTCTCTTTCTATTATTGATCGCATTGAGATCTGCGTTTGCATCAACCAGCACCTTCATAAGGAACGTGTGCAGATATATCGAAGCCACATGTAAAGCAGTATTACCATCCTGATTTTTAATATTGAGGTTTATTCCATGAGTAACAAGAATGTTGACTATTTCATAACGCTGAGTAGTAACCGCGAGATGTAATGCGCTATTGCCATTAGCATCAGTAGCACTCAAATTTGCCCCGGGCTGGCTAATATACCGCTGCACGGTCTTAACATTGCCAGATGAACTTGCTTCAAGAAATTTACTTTCAGTAATAACAGTGATGACAGGTGGTGGTGTGGTTCTTAGAAATCTCAACATCAGAAACTCTCCTATCTAAAATAAATGGTAACTACTCAGCGATTATCACAACCTAATCGTGCCTGGTATTGTGCCAGCGGATTTGAAACAAGCTAAAGATAGCATTTTCGCTGGATGAGTTGGAAGCCTTTTTTTGGCAACTGCATTTTCTTCTTTGTTGATTGGATCATGAATGATGGTTTATTCTTCCTGCTAAATGGTCACTGTTAACGCCATTAACTTGAAAGTAGGAAAATAATTAAGTTAACCGCGAATTGTCAACGTGTTTTAATAATGATATTTGCACTGATAGATAACGAGAACTCTCTTATCAAGTATTTTATTATGCTCCTTTTTTTTCCTACCATTTACTTCATAAACAAGTCTGTGTTCGTCGTTAATTCTTCTTGACCACTTGCCAGCCAGGGTAAGTTTTAATGGTTCTGGTTTACCGATGCCTGTAAAAGGAGACCGCATAATATCTTTGATTAAATCATTAATTCGTTGAAGTATTTTTTTGTCTACTGTTTGCCAATACAAATAATCTTCCCAAGCATATTCCGTCCACACAAGATTCATGCTATTCCTTATTTATTATTTATCTATTAAATCTCGATGGACAATCTTACTCTCTTTTGCTTGTTTTATACTTTGACGTAATCTTTCAGCATTCGCGGGGCTGCGAAGTAAATAAGCGGTTTCTTCAATAGCGTTATAATCTTCAAGCGACATCATCACAACAGCGCTCGCATTTTTACGAGTGATAATTATTGGGCTATGGTCATTGCAAACTTTTTCCATCGTCTTGGCTAAATCTTTTCTTACTGCTGAATAACTTTTAGCATCCATAAATAAACCTCTTATATAGTTGTACAATAAATTGTACCTGTACAAGTATTATAGCTTCAATTTAGATTTTGTCAAAGGGGAAGGGGTGCCCTCATCCTGGCTATGACATGCTTTGTTGCATAGCTGTTCTTTGTTGATTGAATCATGAATATCGGCATTCTTTTAGCTACTATAGAAATTCATCAGCCCCAATTAGAGGTAACAATCGCTGTAAAACAGCTTCTAAAATTTCAGGACTTACTTTTTTTATAAATTTTGCTTTTCTATTTTGCCAAGATAGAGTTTGAACAATACTAGAAGCTATAACAGATGATTTTTCAAGACCGTCAATAGGAACTTCGGTTAAATGTCCTCTAATGCTGGTGCTTATCGGGCAGCAAATAAGGAGACCTGTTTTTTTATTATATGCTTTAGAGGATAAAACGAATGCTGGTCTGTATTTTCCTATTTCTTTCCCTTTTTTGGGTTCGAAATCAAGAAAAATAACATCAAAACGTTCAGGAATATATTTACTCATGGCTTTCAAATTCTTGATGATGAATATCTACTATTTCATCAGCATGCGCTTTTTTAGCTGTCAAACCTTTTAGCAATTGAGCTTCGTTTAAAAGGAGTAATTTTCCTTTTTTTTTGATAAGAGGATGAATCGTCAGTCCTCTTTCATTCACTTCAATTTCGATAGGCATGTTGGCAGTAAAATGAGGGATTGTTTTTAATGGGCCAGTAATGCGAATGGCCAAGCTATTTCCCCATTTTTGAATGGTGGTGTGTATTTTCATGGTTCGATCTCCTCATGCAGAGCGCCTTTTAATAAAGTGTACACTATGTAGATACAACTTTCAAGATCTTTATGCTGGTATACGGAAGTCTGGGATTGACCTTCCCCTGAAAATCTTTAGAATACCCTTGCCTTAAACTTTTGCGGGTGTAGTTCAATGGTAGAATGGGAGCTTCCCAAGCTCTTGGTGTGGGTTCGATTCCCATCACCCGCTATGAAAATCATGTGAGATCAGTTGGTCATGAAAATATTCCGTATATTTTTAGCAGTTTTAAGTTTATTAATGATCGTATTTGTTTTAGCGATTGCTGCGCTTTATTTATTTATTGATCCGAATCAATTGAAACCCGTGATAAGTAATGCTGTGTTAAAAAAAACGGGGTATCAATTATCTATCGATGACAAGCTGAAGTGGTCATTGCATCCATTTGGTGTCATCGTTCATCATGCTACTTTAAGCAAAGATAAACAAAAAGTCCCATTCTTAGATTTATCTGATATGAAAATTGCAATGAAGTTATCATCACTTTGGACAAGCCCACAAAGGTTACAAAGTGATATTAAAATTAGCAAACTGCGATTCATGAAAGTGCATGCTCAAGATGTTGATTTAAAAATCACACAAAAAAATGATGCACTTTATTTACAAATTATTGATGCTAAGCTTTACGAAGGATCATTAAAAGGGATCATCACAGGGCGTGAATTTTCACGTAACCCTTTGTGGCGCGCTGATCTTGATTTCAATCAAATTACTTTACAGCCCCTTCTTTATGATCTTTCAAATGGTAGGAGTAAAATCACTGTCGCAGGAAATACAACAGTTCAATTACATTTATCGACGCAAGGTGATCATCAAACAACACTCTTACAAAATTTGAATGGAACAGTTGATTATCAAGTTCTGCAGGGCGCGTTGTTGGGGATTGATCTCAATTATTTTATTCAAAACGCTGATCGTTTAGTCAGTCAGAAAGATGATTCTTCTACATCAATAAATAATACCAAACAAACGCCGTTTTCTCGCGCTTATGGCTCTGCTATTATTACCAATGGGAATGCAGACCATCATCTCTTTCTGGAATCTGCTTCATTTCGAGCAAAAGGAAGTGGTAATTTGAATTTAATCGATCAAACATTAGATGATCAACTGGAAGTCACTCCACTTCATACAACCACTTTAAAATGGCCAGTTCCACTTTTGGTTGAAGGCCCTTTAAATGATCTTTCAATCCGTTTAGATATGTTAAAAATTCAAACCATGATTACACAAGAACATCTTGAAAAAATTACAACAAAAGTTCAAAAAGAAATAAAAAAATTACCCGAGAAGGCAAATCAATTTCTCAATAAATTATTTCAAGGGGAATAGTGCTCGTTTTCGAAGCTGATGGACAATCAATTTTTATTTTTTGACAAATGGACAGGAGTCCATTTGAGCAACAGCTGAAATGGATGAATCTGTTGCGGTCAAAAAATAAAAATTGATTGTCCATCAGCTTCGAAAACGAGAATCCTTCCTGCTTCGAGGTGAATAATGTTTCATGTGATCACACTCAATTTAAATGGCATACGTGCTGCTGAACGCAAAGGATTTTTTAAGTGGATTAAACATCAGCATGCAGATGTGATTTGTTTGCAAGAGTTAAAAGCACAAAAAGATCAGTTGCAAGATGATCTTTTTTCTTTACCTGGCTATTATTCAGATTTTTTTTCAGCAGAAAAAAAAGGTTATAGTGGTGTTGCAATTTACTCACGTTATCAACCAAAAAAAGTGATAAAAGGATTGGGTTTTAATGCAGCTGATCAAGAGGGGCGTTACATTGCATTTGATTTAGGCTCACTTTGGGTTGCTTCTCTTTACATGCCTTCCGGAACATCGGGCGATGAACGACAAGCAATCAAATTTGATTTTTTAAAACAATACACATCGCATTTACAATCTATTCAATCTTCGCAAAAACAAATGATTATTTGTGGTGATTTTAATATTGCTCATCGGCCGATTGATTTAAAAAATTGGCGTGCAAATCAAAAACATTCCGGGTTTTTGCCTGAAGAACGTGCTTGGATGGATCAATTATTTGATCATCTCGGTTTTATTGATGCATTTCGTTTAGTGAACCCAGAGACCGATCAATATACGTGGTGGTCAAATCGCGGGCGTGCTTGGGAAAAAAATGTGGGTTGGCGGATTGATTATCAAGTGATTACACCACAGCTTAAACCTACAGTAAAATCAGCTTTTATCTACAAAGAAGAACGCTTTTCTGATCATGCACCGCTTTCAATAAGCTATGATATTATACTATAGCGTCAGTGTCCCTGCCGCATTTTCATGATGAGATCATTAAGAGTTTCTTAAGTCTTATCACATAAAATAAATAAAAAGAGAGGTTGTTTTACATGACAGTAAGTATAAATCGGTCGTTCCAATCGATCAAAATAAATGATATCGATGCGCTTGAAAACGTATTGCAAGATGTTTTTAAAAAACATGTTCATGCGACATATCAATCCTATTATTTCTCTTATCAAGACCAAGCACTGATTAAAATGCATATTAATGCAGATCAAAAAGTCCCAAAAGTCCGTTTTCAATATTGCAGCATAGACGGCCGTTTAGTGTCTGCCAACATGCAGCTTAAAAAAGCGCTGGCCCGATTTTTATGGGTACATGGTGACTATGCTACCTCAGCTGAAGAGCCGGATGCTTTCAATAAATTCCTGTTTTCTCAACAGCTTAATGAGGAACTATTACTTGATTTTCATCGTAAACATTTACTTTCCGCAACAGAAAAAGGGGGGGGATATCATGCGGGTGAGCAAACGTTAGATCAAGCCTATCGCAATATTGAACTCCCGCCACTCGTTGAAAAACCGACCTTTGTACAAAAGGATAAACAAAAGGGATCTTGGATCGCGGGCTTATTCGGTAGACGACCAGCTGATCCTGCAATTAAGATTGGAACACACCATGTTTCATCTCAACAGGATGTTGTAAACAGCCCCTCCAACAAGCGTAAGTAGCCAACAAGAAATTGTCCTGAATTTTCATCCCATTACCTCAAATAATGAAATTTTGTCCTGTGTAACGAAAATGACGGTTGTTTCGAAATAAAGTCATTGCGAACGATGTTTAATATTTTTTTAAGCTATATATTTTATTATATTGAAAAATTTCATTATTAATAATCAAAATGAGAAAGATATTCTATGCAATCTACAACTACAATTAAAATTCCGAAACAGCTACAAGAACCAGTCGATTATAACGAGTGTCTTCCCGATCAGCCTGAGGTTGATGAGAATGGTGATATTGCGATCGCCATGGAAGATCACAAAAGCGCTGTTAAGATTTTAAATAATGTACGCGCTAAGTTAAGGTCTGCCCCTTTTGTCAAATCAAAGATTGTTTTAAGCGCATTTATGAATTTTTTTATCATCCATATTAAAGATGAAGTGGAAGATAAATCGGCGTTCTATCAAGAACAAGTCAGACCAAGCTTGGTTGCTAAAAAACAATATGAAGTGTCTGATTACAACGCGGTTCTTCCCGATGAGCCTGAGATTAATGACAAAGGTGAGATAAGACTTAATTTGGGTAAACATATTGCTGAAATGATTTCTACCAATTTACGATTGAAAGTAAGGCGCATATCAGAGTTCAAGTCAAAGGTTGGTGTGCGTTTATCTGGGAATTTTCTTATCATCAAGATTAAAGATACTGTGGAAGATAAGTTGGCATTTTATCAAAACCAATTCAAACCTCGTTTGATTGGAAGAGGGCAATCAGAAGCAGTGGATTATGAACCGTATCTTCCCGATTGGCCTGAAATGAATGAGAAAGGCCAGATCGTCGTTCCAGTGAACGATGGGGTTGCTGCAAAAATTGCTAATAATATGCAAACAAAAATAAACCGTACCAGAGCTCTCAAATCAAAGGTTAGCGTGCGCCCGTCTGGAGATTATATCATCATAACGGTTATTCACCACGTGACGCTTGAAGACAAGCTAGAATTTTACCAACAGATAATCAGGCCAGGCTTAATTGGCCGAAAGCAAAAAGAAACAGTGACCTATAAAGACTATCTTCCCGATCAGCCTGAAATGAATGAGAAAGATGAGTTCGTGATTGATGTGGGTCTTGATGCTCCTAAGATCGCGAGCAATATGCAGAGTAAGCTATCAAATATCACCACTCTCAAATCAAGGGTTTCTGTAAGCGGATTGGGAAACTATATTATCATCAGGATTACAGACAAAGAGATTAAAAGCAGGGAAGACAAACTTTTATTTTATCAAACGGAAATCATGCCAAAGTTCATTCACAGAAAGCCATATGAAAAAATGAATTACAAAGACTATCTTCCTGAGCAACCTGTGATTAATGAGAAAGGTCAGATCGTGAGAGATGTAGGTAATCAAGCTATTGTGGTTGCTCGTAACATAAGATCGAAGTTAGCGTGTCACCCTGATATCAAGTCA
>Ga0155583_135_pt1 | contig 28343 bp, 29 predicted proteins | sample RifCSPhighO2_12_FD_107240 | JGI IMG/M metagenome (GOLD analysis project Ga0155583, IMG submission 107240) | Gammaproteobacteria bacterium RIFCSPHIGHO2_12_FULL_38_14 | reverse complement strand
CTCACCCGTTGTTGCACCATGTTTACACTTTACATCATCTGCATAAATTTCAAGCTCGGGTTGAGCATAGCTTTCGGCTTTTTGTGAAAGTAAAAGATGATGATTCGTTTGATGAGCTGATGTTTTATTTGCGCCTGATTGCACGGATAATTTACCATTAAATACGGCGCAAGATTTTTTATCGACAATGCCTTTATAAAACATTTCACTGTGACAATGTGTTGCATGATGATTGATATCAAGATGATGATCGATGTATTGATCGTCACGATTCAAATGATAAAATCCAATAAATTCACATCGCGCTCTGCTTGATTGCAATTGCGCAATGATATCATCTCTTGAAAAGAGACTACCTATCGCAATATTAAAAAACAAAACTTGGCTATCTTCTGCTTGATCAATAAAAGTGGTTGCAACATGCGAAGCTCGATTAACAATCGTTTGTATTTTGTAACGCACCAATTCTGCGCTCTTACCTACATTGATGCTAGAAACAATATTCATAAGCGACAAAGAAGATGGGCTTGTAATATGTTCTTCCACTAAAATTGCCTTGCTGTTTTCACCTAAAATAAAAAGATGATGCGGATGTTGTGTGATATTTTCATTGGTATCGGATATAAAAAGCAAATGAATAGGAATATCTATACGACAATGATCGGGCAAATAAAAAAACAGCCCGTCTGAAAAAAGAGCCGCATTCAAATTTGCAAATGGATATCGTTTTGCATCGATGATTCGATTAAAATGTGCATTAATCAAATCCGGATAACGTTCATAAGCTTCGCTTAATTCACAAATGACTGCTTCTTTGGGCAAGTGTGTGCAATCAGAAAGCGCTTGAGAAAAGATGCCATCTATAACAGTTAACAAAATGCTTTGATCTGATTTGATGCGTTTTTCCTGGATCATTTCAGTCAAACGCGAATCATTTTCTTGAGACAAAACAGAAGATTTAAAATGTTGTTGATACAAAAAATCAAGGTGAGCATGTTTGAAACGTTCATCTTTTCTTGAGGGCAATCCAAATTGATGTAACGCCAAACGAGCATTTTTTCGAAATGCAGCGAGGCTTGCCAACCGATCATTGACCGTATCAAGTTGAAGCCATGATGGAAAACTAATTCTATCTTTCATTGTTTTAATTCACTTTCAATCCAACTGTAACCACTTATTTCTAAATCTTTTGCTAACGATTTATCACCTGATTTTAAAATTCTTCCATGAGCCATGACATGAACAACATCAGGTTCTATATAATCGAGTAAACGTTGGTAATGTGTAACCACTAAAAAGCTACGTTTACCATCACGTAAACTATTGACAGCACGGCCAACGATCTGCAATGCATCAATATCAAGACCTGAATCCGTTTCATCAAGCATAATAAACGAGGGTTCTAGTACAAGCATTTGTAATACTTCATTACGTTTTTTTTCACCGCCAGAAAATCCTTCGTTTACAGCGCGGTGTAAAAATGATTCGGCAAGACCCACTTCTTTCATTTTATTTTTAACCAAGCTCAAAAAATCAGCGGCGTCGTACGGCGGTAAATTTTTTTGTTTACGCAAACTATTGAGCGCGGTGCGTAAAAAATACATGTTATTTACGCCTGGAATTTCAGTTGGATATTGAAAAGCAAGAAACATGCCACGTGATGCGCGTGCTTCTGGTTCAAGCGAAAGTAAATCTTCATGGTTCAATAATACTTTTCCTGATTGCACACGATAATCTGCTCGACCCGCCAATACATTTGCTAATGTGCTTTTGCCAGAACCGTTTGGGCCCATTATGGCATGCACTTCACCAGGTTTGATATGAAGATTAACGCCACGTAAAATTTCTTTAATATTTTGTTTTTCATCTTGAATAGAAACATGCAACTGATTAATTTCAAGCATATTCACCCCACGCTCCCCTCTAAACTGACTTCTAATAATTTTTGTGCTTCAACCGCAAACTCCATCGGCAATTCTTTAAAAACTTGTTTGCAAAATCCATTGACGATAAGTGAAATCGCATCTTCTGTTTTTAAGCCGCGCTGGCGACAATAAAATAATTGCTCTTCGCCAATTTTAGAAGTGGATGCCTCATGCTCCACTTGTGCTGTTGGATGTTTAACTTCGATCGTCGGAAAGGTATGTGCCCCGCAGGTTGAACTCAACAATAAAGAATCACACTGCGTGTAATTTCTTGCTTTTACTGCGGTAGGTGCAATCCGCACCATGCCACGATAAGTGTTTTGTCCATGTCCCGATGCAATACCTTTTGAAATAATGGTACTGCTTGTATTTTTTCCAAGATGAATCATCTTAGTTCCCGTATCTGCTTGTTGATAATGATTGCTAAGTGCAACCGAGTAAAATTCGCCGACGGAATGATCACCTTGTAAAATAACGCTGGGATATTTCCACGTAATGGCTGATCCTGTTTCAATTTGCGTCCATGAAATTTTCGAATGTTTACCACGACACACACCGCGTTTTGTCACAAAATTATAAATGCCACCGCGGCCTTCTGCATCACCTGGGTACCAATTTTGAACGGTAGAATATTTGATTTGCGCATGATCTAATGCAACCAATTCAACAACAGCTGCGTGCAATTGATTTTCATCACGCATGGGGGCGGTACACCCTTCCAGATAACTCACGGTGCTATTTTCATCTGCGATAATTAAGGTTCTTTCAAATTGCCCACTTTTCGCTGCATTAATTCGAAAATAAGTCGAAAGCTCCATTGGACAGCGCACGCCCTTTGGCACATACACGAAGGAGCCATCCGTAAAGACGGCTGCATTAAGTGCTGCATAAAAATTATCGCGATAAGGCACAACAGAACCGAGATATTGTTCAATTAATGCTGGATGTTTTTGTACAGCTTCTGAAAAAGAACAAAAGATAACGCCTGCTTCTGCTAATTTTGATTTAAAGGTTGTCGCAACAGAAATACTATCAAATACTGCATCAACCGCAACGCCTGCTAATCTGCCTTGTTCATGCAATGGAATACCCAGCTTATTATAAGTTTCAAGCAGTTTTGGATCGACATCCGCCAAACTTTTTGGGCCAGATTGACTTGATTTTGGTGCAGAATAATAAACAATAGATTGAAAATCGATGGGTGGAAATCGTAAATGCGCCCATTCTGGTGGCGTCATGGTTTGCCAATAGGCAAATGCTTGTAAGCGCCATTTCAGCATAAAATCAGGTTCATTTTTTTTTGCTGATATCAGACGAATAATATCTTCATTTAATCCTGGCGGGACTGTATCAGACTCAACCTCTGTTACAAATCCATAAGGATAATGCTTGTTTACTATGTCATGAAGCTCTTGATTTGCCATTAAAATATCCTAAATGGTGAGCTCTCAATTGTAACGAGACCCCAATGGTTTTAATAAATCAACGATTGTTAGTTGAACCAATACAGCATGAATTTTTTGATTAATCACACGAAAATTTTCTCGCATTCTACATAAAGAATCGATTGAACAACGCCCTGATTGCTCACAACATTCAGTAATAGAAAGGGCCCCTTCCATCGCTGCAATAATATCTGCAACTGTAATTTTTTCAGCCTGTTTCGCAAGAAGATAGCCACCATCTACCCCTCTTTGAGAAGTAACAAGATGCGCATCAGAAAGCATTTTCAAGATTTTACTCACTGTTGTTGCTGAAAGGTGCAGCCTATCAGCAAGTTCTGTTGTGCTCAAAAGCTTGTCTTGCTGCCTTGCCATTTCACTTGTAATTAATAAAGCATAATCGGTTAACTTACCCAATCGCAGCATAAAAATTGACCTAATTTTGATGATGTTAGCGAGCTAGATACAGTACCATATTGGTGCTAATTAGGGCAATGTTAATCGTTGGTTATAAATGAAATCAAAAATATGTTAAACTAAGCCATCTTCAATGCGCGATTGTTCTAATTTTTGTCCTATTATTCATTGGCTTGTATAAGTTCTTCGCTATTAAATATTGAGTGAAATACCATGAAAAACTCATCCATAACCATCTGTAATGAAACTATTTTTCCAGGTGAAATACTATCGCTTGCGCTGCCATTGCCTCAGCTTTTTAGCTGCGCGCCATTATACATGCCAATCAAAATCATTCACGGAAAGGAAGCAGGCCCCTGTCTTTTGGTGACAGCAGCTATGCATGGGAATGAATTAAACGGCACTGAAATTGTTAACCGACTCATCAGCACACTAACGAATGCAAAAATATGTGGCACACTCATTGCCATTCCCGTATTAAATGTTTACGGGCTCATTAGCCGTTCTCGTTACCTGCCAGGCGGTGTCGATTTAGACACTTGTTTCCCAGGCACAAAAAATGGTACACATGCGGAACGAACCGCTTACATTTTCACATCGGAAATTTTTAGTAAAGCAAATATCTGCATTGATTTACAAACCGGGTTTATGAATTGCAGTAATTTGCCGCAACTTTATACAAATTTTAACAATGAAACAGAGCGCCGCTTAGCCCGTGCTTTCAACACACCTATTATTCTAGATCAAATCCAAAAAGAAGGGTCATTACGCCAACTTTCTCAAAAACAAAATATACCCTTCTTATTATACGAAGCTGGCGAAGCCATGCGATTTGATGATCATGCGATCAATACAGGCTTAAAAGGCATATTGAATGTCATGCGTGAATTAGAAATGCTGCGCAAAAAACAGAGCATTAAAGAAAACGCGCATCAAAGTTCATTTGCAAAACACAGTATATGGATTCGTGCATCAACGAGTGGCATCAGTCACACGAAATTAAAACTTGGCCAATGGATCAAAAAAGGTGAAGCCTTATGCATCATTAAAGATCCATTTGGAACAAATGATCACATTACCGTTTATAGTCCGGTTGAAGGAATTATTATCGGCAAAAATAATTTACCCCTTGTACAAGAAGGCGAAAAAATATTTCAAATTGCATTTTTTTCAGAAGTTCAACAAGTGCTCGATTCTTTGGAATTATGGGATGCAGACGTCGCTTAATCACGAATCACCATCATTTCATTTTTTTGGGGTAATTATTTTCATCATTGCTTCATTGTTTTTTTTATATGAATTTTTTTTACGTGTATTTGTTGGAACATTGGCTCATCAAATTATTCCAGATTTACATTTATCACCACAACATTTTGCATTAATCGGTTCTGCTTATTACCTTGCTTATGGATTGATGCAAGTTCCCGTCGGTATTTTAGTTGATCGTTTTGGCGTAAAAAAAATAATGGTATTTGCATCTTTAACTTGCGCAAGCTCTGTTTTTTTATTTGCTTTTTCAACTAATTTGTTTTTTGCGCTCTTAAGTCGTCTCTTAATGGGTTTTGGTTCTTCTTTCGCCTTCATTTGTTTATTGATTTTAGTTTCTTCTTGGTTTCAACGGCGTTACTTCGCATTTCTTGCTGGATTATCACAGTTTGTTGGAACGATGGGGCCTTTTCTTGCGGGTGGCCCGCTTGTGCATTTATTATTAAAATCTCACTTACATTGGCGTTCGATGTTAAATCAAGTGGGGGTTTTTGGATTAATATTGACACTTTGCATCCTTGTTTTTGTTAAAAATAAACCGCGTGACGTTAACAAAATAGTAATCTTAAAAAGAAAGATACCTTTATCTCTCCTTATTCGCCAATTACTAACTAATACTCAAGCCTGGACGATCGCTTTTTATTCAGCAACGGTTTACGTGTCAATCGCGTTGCTTGGCGCATTTTGGGGTACCGCTTATTTAGAATCACGTGGATTTATGCAAGTTTATGCAGCAAGCATTATTTCTGCTGCATGGTTTGGATACGCATTGGGTTGCATTGTTTTGAGTTTAATTTCAGATATTACCTTAAAACGCAAACCTTATTTAATTTTATCCGCTGCGATAGGATTAATCGCAACTTTATGGATTATTTATGTTCCTCTTCATTCGAAGACATTGTATGGTTTAATTTTTTTTAGTTTAGGCGTTGCGGCTTCAGGTCAAAACGTTGCATTTGCGACCATTGCAGAACACGTTGGTATTTCGATCAAAGCAACCGCTTTAGGCTTAAATAATGCACTCATTACATTATTTAATGCTTTTGTTCCTTTAATGGTTGGTGTCATTGTTAGTTTATCTGCGAGCAAACATCATCGCATTGATCTTCTCACCCATGATTATATACAAGGATTAATCATCATGCCGATCATGTATTTCATGGCTTTGATCATATCTTGCTTTTTCATTCAAGAAACCTTTTGTAAGCTTAAAAAAGAAAATATTGTACTCAATACAGACTATCATCCTGTAAAGCCTGTTGTGAGATACGACGAAGCAAGTTAAAATTCTCCTCTAAATCGAAGGAAACCAACATGCAATATAATCAACTCGGTAAAGCAGGCATTAAAATCAGTGAAATTGCTTACGGATCTTGGATTACCTTTGGAAAACAACTTGGGTTAAATGAAATCAAAACGCTATTACATGCGGCATTTGATCGAGGCATTAATTTTTTTGATAATGCTGAAAGTTATGCGCATGGTGAGTCTGAATCGCTCATGGGAAAAGCTTTAAAAGAATTTCGCCGAGAAGATTTAGTTGTTTCAACTAAAATATTTTGGGGCGGCAATGGCCCAAATGATACCGGTTTATCACGCAAACATTTACTTGAAGGAACAAAAAACTCATTAAAGCGCCTCCGTTTAGACTATGTCGATTTACTATATTGCCATCGTCCAGATCCTCACACACCAATCGATGAAACAGTGCTTGCAATGGATTATTTAGTCCGTCAAGGTTTTGCCTTTTATTGGGGAACATCAGAGTGGAGCGAATTGCAAATCAACGCTGCGTATCAAGCAGCAGAACGTTTAAATTGTATTCCGCCATCTATGGAACAACCAAAATATAATCTCTTTTTTAGAGCTCATTTAGAAAAAGATTACTTGCCTCTTTTTGAAAAATATCAAATGGGTACCACGATTTGGAGCCCGCTTGCATCCGGTATTTTATCTGGCAAATATAATCAAGGTATCCCACAAGAAAGCCGGCTTGCAAAAGAAGCCTGGCTTGTACCCGATAATTTTATGCAACTCATAGAAAAAACAAAGACATTAAGTCAAGTTGCAAAAGATTTAAACTGTACGCTGTCACAACTCGCGATTGCCTGGTGTTTAAAAAATACGCATGTTAGTTCTGTCATTACTGGAGCAACCAAAGTTGAACAATTGATTGAAAATCTTGGTGCAATTGAGGTAAAAGCAAAGCTGACCAATGATGTCTTGAATCAAATTAATAGCATCGTACAATAATTGTATTTTTGTGGATTGCTTCGTCGCAAAAGACGCTCCTCGCAACGACGATACTGAATTGCGCAACAATGCCTCCTCGCAATGACGCGTCGTTGCGAGGAAGGCGAAGCCGACGAAGCAATCCAGGTGATGAACTCTAAAGCTTACATAAAGCAGGAAAAATAATGAAAAAAATGGCTAGCTCATTGCTCATCAGGGAACTCGAACTACAAGTACTGCTTGGATGGGCTGCGATTGAACGACAAAAAACACAAACCGTGGTTTTAGATCTTGCCATTCATTTTCTAAAACCACCTGAAGCGGTGGCAACAGATAAACTTGAAGACACGGTTTGTTATGCACTTCTTGTTAAACACATTCGTGATTCACTTTCGGAAAAAAAATTTCATTTAATTGAACACCTCAGCCATGAAATTTATAAAGTTGTAGAATCTTTTATTTCAGTTGAAGCGAAAATAAATGTTTCTATTACGAAACGTCCTCATATTTCTGGATTAATGGGTGGTACACGTTTTACTTATGGGAATGAACTTTAATGGTTATTCTGGGTTTAGGTTCAAATGTTGGGGATCGTCTTTTAAATTTACGAAAAGCTTTATCGGCGATACAACAACTCGATAATTTAAAAGTCGTGCAAGTATCACCTATTTATCTTTCCGATGCTTTGTTACCAGAAAGCGCACCGCCAGATTGGGACATGCCTTTTTTAAATTTGGCCGTACGCTGCGAAACCACATTAGACGTTTTTGATCTCTTACAAAAATTGAAAAATATCGAATGGTCAATCGGCAGAAAACCTGAAATACGTCATTGGGGACCCCGTGTCATTGATATTGATATATTTATTTTCAATGACATGATCATAGATAATGAACAATTGACCATTCCACATGTAAAGTTACGAGAACGGCCTTTTGCTTTATGGCCGCTTGCTGACGTTGCCCCTTTTTGGGTTGATCCCAATCAAGAAAAAAATGCGGCCGCTTTAGTTGAAGAATGGGGATCACGTTTCACAGGACAAGCGCCATTTCACACGCGCCAAATTAATCATCGCATTGATACACCTCAAATCGTTGGAACAATGAATATCACGCCTGATTCTTTTTCAGATGGTGGGAAATTTTTAGATGTTGGTCCTGCTTTAAAACAAGCTTTTGCTTTAGTGGAACAAGGGGCTGAAATACTTGATCTTGGTGCTGAATCAACTTGTCCGCAATCAAAAGCGATTGATCCTGAAACAGAATGGCAGCGTCTTTCACCAGTATTGTCTGCTGTTTTGCAAGCAAAAGCTGCGAATCAATTTTTTATCCCGCCTAAAATCAGTGTGGATACCCGTAACATTGAAGTTGCAAAGCGTGCTGTTGATTTAGGCATTGATTGCCTTAATGATGTAACTGGGTTTCAAGATCCAAAAATGAGAGCGCTCGCTTCAGAAGCCGAGGTAGATTGCATCATGATGCATCATGTCAGTATACCCGCAAGCAGCAAAGATTTTGTAATTCCAATCAATGGTGATCCCATTTCTTTTCTCATGAGCTGGGGTGAAAATCAAATTAAACGATTAGAACAATCCGGCATCAAACGAGAAAAAATTATTTTTGATCCAGGTGTTTGTTTTGGAAAAACCGCGGTTCAATCACTTGAAATTATTAAGCAAGCAAAAAAATTCAAAGACTTGGGGGTACGCGTTTTAATTGGGCATTCGCGAAAAACATTTCTGTCATTATTTACTGCGCTTCCTTTTAAAGAAAGAGACATCGAAACCATTACCATGAGTTTATTTCTAGCCAATCAAGAAATCGATTACTTACGTATCCACAATGTTGATCAACACCTGCGCGCATTGAAAATAGCGAAAGCATTAGCCACAGTATGAAATGATCCCAATACCAATAGGCGATCATCCTTTACACTTTTTGATAAAGCAGCAAGATAGGCTTCTTCAATCGTAGAAAAAAAACAAACGCATTTTATTTTTGCTTTTTCAAATGCTGCTTTCAATTTTTCTTCTGAAGCTGCGCGTTTAACCGCTAATGGAGCAACAAACCAAAAATCAACGTCTTCTTTTAAAATATTAATACTTTCATCAATATCCTTATCAGCAAGCATTGAAAAAACAGCGTAAGAATGTTTGGGAGGGGTTAATGTTTTTAATTGGCTTTTTAATAAGCGTATTGCTGCTGGATTATGAGAGACATCAAAAATGTGGGTGATTTCTCCCGGTACAATTTGAATGCGTCCGGGTAAAGTAACTTGTTTTAATCCTTCAACAAGTGCGTGATCTGTCACAGGCAGGTTTTTTTGTAATAAAGTAATGCCCATGAGCACAATAGACATATTTTGTAATAACAAAGATGTTAGTGGTAAATGGTGATAATGAATAGGTTGATTATGCCACGCCCAATCCTCTTGGTTTTTTTCATAATCAAAATCTTTTTTTTGAAAATAGAGGGGGGTATGAATTGATTTTGCATGTTCGATGAGGGAATGGGGTGGTCTAAGATCGCCATAAATTGCAGGTTTCCCACTTCTAAAAATACCTGCTTTTTCAAACCCTATGGATTCACGATCAGGCCCAAGCCAATCTATATGATCAAGATCAATGCTGGTCACAATAGCAAGATCGGTATCGATGATATTCACTGCATCTAATCGTCCACCTAAGCCAACTTCTAAAATAATGAGATCCAGTGGGTATTGTTTGAAAATCCAGAGTGCGGCAAGTGTATGAAATTCAAAAGGTGTTAATAAAACTTCTCCTAAAGCTTGTTTTACCGCAAGAAATGCTTGGCAAAAAAGATGATCATCAACATTTTTGCCATTTAATTTGACTTGTTCATTGTGTTTGAAAAGAAAGGGGGAGGTAAAACTACCCGTTTTGTATCCTGCGCAGGAATAAATGGTTTCAAGTCCTGCAACAGTGGAACCCTTTCCATTGGTCCCTGCAACGGTAATGACAGGACAGGTTTTTGAAAGTAAGCAAAGACGTTCGGCAACAACCTTAACTCTATCAAGCCCAAGGCAAATGGCCCCTGATTGTAAGTTATTTATCCAAATTAAGTGTTCATTGATTGTGGAAAAACCCATATTAAACCCGTTGATTATCTTGTGTATAAGTTGAAAATAAATCGTGGTGTTTGATTTTGATTGATTTTATACAAAACATACATGCCTTGCTATAAAGTTTTCCACAGGGTTTAATTCGTTTAACCTTATGATAAATATAAATTTAAATGAGTAATCCACAAAAAATCCATCACTATTAATTAAAATCATCTTTAAAAATATAATTTATTTTAATTAATAGATGCACGGTGTTAGGTCGTAAAATATTCCCCTACAAAGATTTCTACCAAGCATTTCTGAATAATTAAGATTTAACTTTATTTTTGATTATATTTTTGTATACATTTTATTTATAAATAATCATAAAAATATATACATTTATGCTATAATTTATTTATAAATATATAGGCATAAAAATTACTAATTATGAATAATCAATGGCTTACGATAAAACAGCTTGATCAGCAATTAAAAGAATGGCAAGCCTTAAACAAAAAATATGGCAAGCCTAGAGCTGGTTGGATAAAAACATTACGAGTAGCACTCAGCATGTCAGCAGAACAACTTGCTAGACGTCTGGGATTAACACGTGGGCGTATCAATCAACTCGAAAATGCAGAAGTTCATGATGCTATTACATTGCGCACTTTAAAAGAAGCTGCAAATGCTTTAGGGTGCGAGTTAGTCTACGCAATCATTCCTAAGGGTGATTCGAGCCTGGAAAACATTATAAGAACAAGAGCAGAAGAAATTGCTAAAGAAAGAGTGGAAAGAGTAGCTCATTCAATGTCATTAGAAGCGCAATCTGTTGACCCTAACATCCTAGAGAATCAAAAAGAAGAACTTGTTAAAAATTTGATTGAGCATTTAAATAAAAAATTTTGGGATTCGATTGAAGAGAAAAATCCAACGACCTTAGCTAAAAACATAACAAGAATTTTCAAAGATGATACATTGAATAAGAAAAAATGATTATGAAATTTGAATACGCACCGGGAGCTACCCCTCTCAACCAAGATGAAATAGATGAGTTAATACCATTACATATAACAAATCACAATCAATTGAACGAATGGGAAGCTGCAAATATTTTAAAGGCTGAGGATTGGTTATTAACAACTCGCTATAGTAATAAATTTCTTACTATAGATTTTGTAAAATTACTACATAAAAAAATGTTTGAAGATACTTGGAAATGGGCAGGGCTTTTCAGAAAAACTGAAAAAAATATTGGGGTAACACCTTCAATCATTAGCGCTGAGTTAAAAATCCTATTAGATGATGTTGCTTATCAGCTAATAAATAATAGTTATCTAATTGATGAAATTGCATATCGTTTTCATCATAGATTAGTTGCTATTCATCCATTCCCAAACGGAAATGGCCGTCATGCAAGATTAATGACTGATTTATTCTTGATACAAACTGGCCAATCCCGATTTACATGGGGAAAACAAAAACTAGAGACAGAAGGTCCAATAAGAAAACAATATATCAATGCGCTAAGAAATGCAGATAGGCAAAATTATACCGCATTGGCTGAATTTGTAAGATCCTGATTAAAACAGATAGCTTCAAATAAAATTATAGGGTCATGCCAATTTCGTGCGGAATACCATCGCGTTCTTTTGAAATGTAAGCAATCGCTTGCCAATCAACCAGTGCTAGACGATCTTGTGTTGAATTCACAACAAATGAAACAATACCAGGCAAGGAAGTTTCATAAACATCACTGTGTTCTTCTAAAGGTTCGTAAGCTTCAAGATAGAGTTTATTTTTATGCCAACCCACTTTTACAGGGTCGTTAATGATCACAATAGGAATGCCTTTATTAACAGTTGGGTAAAGTTTTTCAATATCGGATTGATACATTCGTATGCAACCAAAGCTTGCTCGTTTACCAATACTTTCAGGAAAAATAGTACTGTGGATTAAATAGGTTGGAATGCTCATATAAATGGCATAAGGACCAAGTGGATTATCTGGCCCTGGCGGCATCACATCCGGTAACACAATTCCCTGTTCAAGATTGAATTCGCGAATATCTTCAGGTGGGGTCCACGTTGGATTTTCTGCTTTGCGCGTCACTTTTGCTCGTTTGATTGGAATTGTTTTACCTATTTTTCCAATCCCAATGGGATAAGTTACAACTTGGGTGCTTCCTTCAGCATAATAATACAGACGCATTTCAGGTAAATTAATCACAATGCCTTGACGGGGTTGATTGGGCAGTAAATGAGAGGTTGGAATTTGCAGCGAGGTTCCTTTTGTAAATCCCCTATTCATATCAAGAAGGGGATTTGCCTTTTGCATGGCATTAAAACCAACATCATATTTTTCGCCAATTGTAATAACATTATCACCGGTTTCTGACGTTTGATATTGAACTTTTCCGATCAAATCATCATTTGATGGTGGAAGTTTATAACTGTTTGCAAAAATAGTCCCTGTGAATAATACAGAAAGTATACCAGCAACAATTGTTAATTTTTTCATCCTCTCGTCCTTCTTTAACGAAACCTCAACTAACTAAAAATGAGGATCGTTTTAACCAACTTTGATCAGGATAATAAGCAAACACAACCGTGTCATCTTTAATGGTATTAATGAGTGGTTTAACCGTCTGTGTTGGTACAGCAGGACAACCCCAACTACGGCCAATTTGACCATATTTTTCAGCGACGTTTGGACTCACATACCACGCACCATGTATGACAATATCACGGCGATAAGCATTATCATTTACACCAGGTTCAAGCCCTTTTAATCGAAGAGAATACCCTTTTCCACCAGTATAAGTCTCTTCAGTAACAAAAACACCTATACTTGATTTTAAACTACCAGGATTGTTTGAAAAAGAGCTTGCTTCTAAACTACCGCTATTTTTACCATGCGCAACCCAAGTATTGAAAAGTTCCTCACCTTTATTTATGTCAAAAACCCACAAACGTTTTTCAGTTGAAGGTTTAGAATAATCAATGACGGTAAGAATAGGTCGTTCCACTAAACCACGTTTTTTTGCATTAACATAAGCAATCAAACTTAAGCGTAAAACATTGCCATCCAGGTTTCGTGCTTCAGGTTGTAGAATACCGACTTCTTTTTGTACCCATGCTTTCGTACCAAAAAGCTCTGGGTTTGAATTTTGAAAAAAGAACCATGCAAAGGTGTTTTTAAACCCAAATAGAGCGCTAAGTGCGAAAACCAATAAAAATTGATATTTTTTCATGTAGTTATCCTCGAATTATGAAATAAAGTTTGTCTAAGATATTGTTTAATCTAATGTTCCTCTTAGGCAATCCTTGTGCAGCAATTAGAGGATCGGTCTATTTTTATACAATTCAGGTGCTTTTGTCAATTGAAATGAGCATGTATTTTCACCCCGCGAAGGCGGGGATCTATCTTGAATGGATCCCCCGCCTTCGCGGGGATGACAACGGGAATAACACAGTTGCTCTGCCTTTGTTATTTACGACTAAAACAGTTATAGTTTCACCTTCGTAAAAAAATGTCGGAAATATCATGAAGCCAACAGATAAAATCCGTATAGCAGTACTTTATGGCGGTCGCTCAGCTGAGCATGAGGTTTCGCTACAATCCGCAAGAAATGTTATTCAATATCTTGATCCCGCTTATTTTGAAATTATTCCCATCGGCATTGATAAACAAGGTAACTGGTTTGTTGGACATGACGTCTTTCAACAAAGTTTAGAACATAAATCGGTACCCAAACTTCAACATCAAGACAAAACATGGTTTACAGCAGAGTGGATCGGTAAACCAACCACTGGACAACAAGTGAAAGATATTGTTTTGAATAAAAATGGCGGTGCATTGTTCGACGTTGTTTTTCCAGTGATGCATGGTCCCTTATGTGAAGATGGAACATTACAGGGTTTACTTGAGTTGGCCAATTTACCTTATGTGGGTTGTGGTGTGCTTGCATCTGCTGTTGGTATGGATAAAGACATTTCAAAGCGCTTGGCTTTACTTTCTGGAATTTCTGTTCCACTTTATCAATCGATCAAAAAATCAAATTGGCAACATCATCAAGCTAAAATATTAAGCCAACTCACATCACAATTTTCATTCCCTGTTTTTGTCAAACCGGCTAATACAGGGTCAAGTGTTGGAATTACGAAAGTCAAAACCGAAGCCAATTTAGAATCTGCTATTGAAGAAGCTTTTCGCTATGATACAAAGATATTGATAGAAGAAGCCATTAATGCACTTGAATTGGAAGTGGCCGTGCTTGAATCGCTCGATTCACAACAAGATCCTATTGTTAGTGTTGTCGGTGAAATTAAAACGAAACATGAATTTTATTCTTACGAAGCAAAATATATTGATGAACATGGTGCAGAATTACTTATTCCTGCAAGTATCACGGATGATTTAAAAGAAAAAGCGCGAGAAACTGCAAAACAAATTTTTCTTGCATTAGATTGCGAAGGGATGGCGCGGGTTGATTTATTTATGGATAAAAATACACATCAAATTTATTTTAATGAAATTAATACCATTCCAGGTTTTACTACAATTAGTATGTATCCAAAATTACTTGAAGCATCCGGCATTTCTTACCGTGAACTATTGACCCATTTAATTCAACTCGCAATTAAACGACATGAAGCAAAAACTAATTTAGTTCGAAGTTATTCTGATTGATCATTAGGGAAGAGACATGAATAAAAAAAAAGAATCGCATTATCAATGGGACGACCCACTATTTTTAGAAGATCAATTATCCGATGAAGAAAAATTAATCCGCAACACAGCGCGTGATTTTGCGCAAGAAAAATTACAACCGCGCGTCATACAAGCTTTTCGTGATGAATTATTTGACCCAACTATTCTCCGTGATATGGGTAAAATCGGTATTTTAGGTGCAACGATTCAAGGTTATGGTTGTGCTGGCATCAATCATGTTGCTTATGGTTTGATTATGCGTGAACTTGAACGGGTAGATTCAGGATATCGTTCAGTTGCAAGTGTGCAATCCAGTTTAAGCATGCACGCGATTTATGCATACGGGAACGAAGCACAAAAACAAAAATATTTACCTCAAATGGCAACGGGTGAATGGATAGGTTGTTTTGGGTTAACTGAACCTAATCATGGATCGGATCCTGCTTCAATGGAAACGAAAGCAATGAGTGTTGAAGGGGGTTATCTTTTACGTGGAAATAAAATGTGGATTACCAATTCACCTATTGCAGATGTTTTTATTGTTTGGGCAAAGAATGATGCAGGAAGAATTCGCGGATTTATTTTAGAAAAAAACATGAAAGGTTTAAAAGCGCCAACGATGCATGGAAAATTGAGTTTGCGTGTATCACTTACGGGTGAAATTCTGATGGAAGATGTTTTTGTTTCAAAAGAACAGGAATTACCTGATGCTAATGGTTTATCTGCTCCTTTAGGTTGCTTAGATAACGCGCGTTTCGGGATTGCTTGGGGTGCATTAGGGGCTGCAGAATTTTGTTGGCATGCAGCACGCCAATATGCACTTGATCGCATACAGTTTGGTCAACCCATTGCTGCAAATCAATTGATCCAATACAAATTAGCCAATATGCAAACCAATATTACTTTGGGTTTGCAAGGTTGTCTTCGATTGGGGCGTTTAAAAGATGAAGGTCGGATTGATACACCCATGATATCGATGATGAAACGATTTTCAACGCTCACGGCGCTTGATATTGCGCGTGAGTCGCGAGATATTCATGGGGGTAATGGCATCACAGAAGATTTTCATGTCATGCGACATTTAATGAATTTAGAAACTGTGAAAACTTACGAAGGAACAGCAGATATTCATGCACTGGTATTAGGAAGAGCACAAACGGATATTCAAGCATTTAAATAATGTGAGAAAAAAATGGAAACACGTCATAATGTACTGGATGAACATGTAAAAGAACTTGCAAAAAAATACACGCAAAACGCATTTATACTTTCTTCTTGTGGCCATAGTGTTCCTAACAACAACGTTCATATTTGCCCAGAATGTAATATTAAATCAGAAGAAATCATACCAAATTATGCTTTAAGAAAAATAATTGAAGCGATTGAAACACAATCAACAAATTATGATTTACAAGAAAGTATGATTTGCGTTGTAACACAACAAATTTTTTTAAATCCACAATTATTTATTCCTTGTGGCCATAGTGTTGAAGAGAAAGCTTTAGAGAGACAATATCATGATGATTGTCCGCATTGTAAGACGGTTTTTAGTGGCACTATTCCTAATTTAGCTTTAAAGGAAATAATCACTGTCGTTATTGAGCAACATCAAGAATTTGAGTCAGAATTATTTTTTGATGATGAACCACTTGCTGCTCTCATTAACAAAAATAAAATAATAGCAGCAACTGAATTGTGCGAGGCCAATCCACGTATCTTAAACAGGCCTTTTATAAATTCTCCCTCTGTTTTTCATTATCTAATTAAGAAGAAAAAATTTGAAGCAGCACTTGCTTTCGCAAACAAATTTGTAGACGGAAGCCTCATTATTACAGATGAATTAGCAGTAATGCTCACCGATCTTGCTACATCAAAATCGAATGACCCCGATTTATTTATTAAGATTTTTAAATACGCGCCTGCTTTAATCAACAAACCCATTTTTCTAAAAGGAAGAACCATACTTCATCAAATGATTGAAGAGAAGAAGTATGTATTTGTTGTGACATTAATTCAAAATTTTGAATTACAGATCGATCTTGATTTAAAAATTGCTGATAAGACAAGTCATTATTACGAATATTCACCACTTTTATTGGCAGCAACCAAAGCCGCTGATTATCCTTTAATAATGCAATATTTATTAATACATGGTGCTGATCCGTCGGGAAGCACATCGGGCGGTATCACGCCGCTTTTAATGCTGGTTAACATTGCAACCACTCATACAATAGCACATACAACGACTCATTACGAAATCGTAGATCATCTTTTAAAATATCTTTCTTTTGATGATGTTAATCAATCAGTCACCGCCATTAGCGCGAGCTCTCCTTACGAAACTAGCCTTAAAATAGGGGACACCGCACTGATCATAGCTGCAAGGAGGCAATTAGATTCATTATTTAAAACTATGCTAACAAGAGAAGATATACAAGTTAATGCTTTAAATAGTAAGGGCGAATCAGCTTTGAGTTATGTCATTGCTAACCGACTTCCTAAAATGAAAAAAAATAAAAAAGATGAAATTTTAGATTTATTTCTACCAATTTGCTTTACAGACGCTTGGTTTTCGTTAATCAAGGGCCATCTTAAAGAAGCGGTCAGAGTCCTGTCTCGTTTTTATGAAGCCAATCATATACAACTTATTCTAGATTTTTTGCAACAGGCAAAAAATTACGCGAAAGATTGTTATTGTTTAACTGGAAAAACCACAAATTTTTCTTTTAAAAAATTAATGGCATCCATGCTAAGCCTTGCTATTGAAAATAAAGACGGCAAATTTTTATATACGCTAATTAAAAATTTTCCCTCTTTTATTAATCACTACTCTAAAACGAGGCAAGAATCCATTCTGACATCAGCGGTAAGATACTGTACCGCTGAAGAGTTTTCAAAGCTTGTGAAGATGAAAAATGTGGATGTCAATGCGGGCGATACCTATGGTATTCGTCCTCTACATTGTGCTGTTTTACTAAAAGATCCCGAAAAAACAGAAACTCTACTTTCACATAAAGATATTTGTTTTAATGCCCAATGGGAAAGAAAGGGCGAATTTTATACCGTTAGAATGCTTGCCCATAAAGTGGGAAGCCCTGAATTGGGGGCATATTTTGATTTCTATGAATTATTTTATTACCTTGTTTCAAATTCATCTCTGATCGATTTCAATTTGGATCAGTTACAAGACATAAATGAAGTTATGCTGAATGAAGTTGCAATCTGCTTAAAAAGACGTGGTTGTGATCCATTAAAAATTGAGTGGACTAGACTTTTTCTCCTGAGACTTTGCCCATACTCATACTATTCTCGTAATGCAGCACATGAATACGATCTCCCTGAAACGAGTGAAAAACAAAATACCCTCGATATTGTCGATCGTTTATTTTTAATCGCACACGATCAGTTAAGTAAATATGGAAAAAATAAATCACACATCAACTGGGAAAAGAAAATTAAAGCATTAATTTCTCAAGAATTTAGTGAATGGCATAGTTTCAATCAGCTTACATTTTTAAAAACAGTAAAACAAACCTATTTTGCAAACCATATACATTCTTTTTTTAGAATGGGGCAAACAAAGTTTCAAAATAAACTCGATAAAATGATTCGTGAAGAAGAATGTTATCAAGATGAACCCCCCAGGTTAGGATTTTAAGTGTTGGTATCAATCATCGCAACTCATTCTAAGTGTTGCAGCCATCGCAAATGGCAAACATGTTGCTGCAAATAAAGATAAACCAGCTAAAAATAATAATGGACCACTCGTAGATAAATTCACGGAAGCTTGTTGGGTAATGCTTGTTCCAAAAATAAGAATAGGGACAATAAGAGGTAAAATTAAAAGACAAAGCAACATGCCTTGTTGACGTAAACCTAAGGTGAGTACAACGCCTAAACTACTAATAAGTGTTAAGCAGGGCGTGCCAACGAGTAAACTTAACCCTAATATTTTTATCGTTGAAAATGACAGATGAAACCATAATCCAATCACGGGTGTCATCATGATGATAGGTAAAATAGAAATGATCCATTGTACAAAAAGTTTGATGAGTAAAACAAAGGGCAAAGGAAGTTGGCTTAATAGTAGTTGTTCAAGATGACTATCTTCAAGATCATTCAATAAAAATGAATCGATAGATAATAAATTTGAAAATAATGCAGCAATCCAAATACACCCCGGTATCCATTTTTTTAAAAATAGGGGATCCGGTGTAAATGCAAATGGAAATAAAATCATGACAATAAAAAAAAAGCACAAAGGATAAAGCCATGTTTTTGAACGATGGATATGAATTAATATTTCTGTTTTAAATATAAACCAAATAGATTTTAACATGGCAACATCAACTGATGAAAAGGAATAGCATGAAAACAATCTGTTTGATGTGCACTCATGATGCATATGCCATTTTGTTTAAGATGTTGTTGTAATTGTGTAATAAAAAAATGTTGGGCTGTTTCATCTAATGAAGTGAGCGGTTCATCTAAAATCCATAGTGGTTTAGGAATAAGAAACAATTTGGCTAGCGCAACACGTCGTTTTTGCCCAGCCGATAAATATTTAACAGATGTTTGTTGATCCGCAAGTAATTGCAATTGAGATAACATCGTTTGAAGATCGGGAATTTGAACTAAAGCAAGATGTGCTGCGAGTTGTAAATTTTCGATGATGCTCAATTCCAATTTTAACCCATTGTTGTGGGATATATAATGGAGATGATTAAAATAGTGAAGACGCTGATCTTCAATTTTCTCGCCACACCATAAATGTTCGCCATGAGTCGGTGTTGCAAGGCCTGCGAGTATACGTAAAAGACTTGATTTACCTGAGCCATTTGGTCCTTTAATTAATAATGCTTCACCAGCGTTTAATTCAAAGGAAAGGTTCGAAAATAGGGGTTTGTTCTGTCGAATACAGGAAAGATGATTTGCATGTAAGGATGTTTTTGTGTTCATGAAAGCAGAATTTATCTCACAATTCCCGCTATTCTAACATTGAACAATAGGGTTTCAATCGAATAAGTATCGAATACCAAGACCAATATCATTCGAACCCGTATTGCCAGCGCGATACAAACCATAAGCGCCTGAGCGATGGTGGATTCGCGCAACGATTTGTATGCGTGGATTACTCGGTGGGGAAAACGTCGCTTCGAACATCAAATAATTCAGCAAATGCTTTGTATGTTCATTTTGCTGTTGTTCTATAGAGGGGACGGAAGAATCGTAAGATATTCCTTCGCCGATTGCAAAAGAAGTTGTCACAATATGATTCCAGGGCAAATTGGCCCATCTAAACATAAAGTAAGGATCAAATTCATAGATGGTTTTATTATTTCTATCGTTTCGCATCGTTGCATTTCCTGCGATTTGGACCACGCCAACAATAGGCGAGAAAATGCGACGTATGATATTGTTTTCATTCAATGTATAAGCAAGCTCTAGGGACTCGATATGCTCCGGCCATCGTTTTAAATCATGCAAAGTCAACACTTGGAGCAAGGGGTTATCAACGGTTACGCCATAATATAACATCAATGACCAAGGGTATTGATCATAAAGGTTTTGATCGGTGGGATATAAGACATTTTTTGCGCAAGCGGGCTTTATCGTGAAAAAACAAACGACAATAGAAATGACAATGATATTTTTATAATAATTAAATTTGATCAAATGTCGAGCCTGAATGTATTTTATGAGCATCTCGTCTTAATTTTTATTGTATAACGTTTCAAGAGGCTAAGAAAATAAGGGATACCCCAGGTCTCTTTAGGAGTTATTGCAGGAGTTCCCGCTTATGAAGGCTAAGGAGGCTTTTTTTATATTTTGACAAATGGACAGGAGTTCATTTGAGCTTGCGCTTCCAGGGATGAATCTGTTGCGGTCAAACAATAAAATAAGCCTCCTTAGCCTTCATAAGCGGGAACTCCTAGAGTTATTGAAAAAATTTGTTCCCTTCTTTAATACTCCCCGCTACAATAACCAACCTTTAGTATTATAAGTAGTGGAGAATGTTTCATGACGTTGTTAGCTGCTGCGAAGGCAGAAATTGTTGAAAGTTATGGCAAAAATCAGAAAGACACCGGTTTGTCAGAAGTGCAGATTGCTTTACTAACAGCACGTATTAATGGTTTAACTGAACATCTTAAAATTCATAATCACGATTTCCATACCCGTTATGGGTTGACCAAACTCGTCAGCCAACGTCGTAAATTATTGCGATATTTAAAAGGGAAAGATGTAAAGCGATATCAACATATTCTCAAAACGTTAGATATCCGAGGCTAATTTTCCAAGCCAGATCTAACTTCGTATTTGAACTATTCCTCGCAGCTTTGAGTTGTGGGGTTTTTTACTTTATTAATAGGTGGTACATAGTGGCAATAATCAAAAAAATATTTCGGTATGGGAACCATACCGTCACATTAGAAACAGGCGCAATCGCACGTCAAGCGACAGCTGCTGTGCTTGTTTCAATGGATGACACAGTCGTATTGGTCACCGTTGTTGGGATAGAAGATCCTTCTCAAGATAAAGATTTTTTCCCTTTAACGGTCAATTATCAAGAGCGTAGCTACGCAGCGGGGCGTGTTCCCGGTGGTTATTTTAAACGTGAAGGGAAGCCCAGCGAAAAAGAAACCTTAACATCGCGGCTCATTGACCGTCCTTTACGCCCACTTTTCCCTAAAAGCTTTAACTGTGAAGTCCAAGTGATTGCAACTGTTTTATCTATGAACCCAGAAATTAATCCAGATATTCCAGCCATGATTGGTGCATCAGCGGCAGTTGCTTTGTCTGGTATGCCTATTTCAGCTTTTCTTGCAGCTGCCCGTGTAGGCTATCAAAATGGTCAATATTTGCTTAATCCTACTATTCCTCAGTTAGAAACTTCACAGCTTGATATGGTCGTTGCTGGAACAGAAAATGCGGTGCTCATGGTTGAGTCGGAAGCAAAAGAACTTTCTGAAGCGGTGATGCTTGGTGCAGTCACGTTTGCACATCAAGAAATGCAAACCGTGATTCAAGTGATTAAAGAAATGGTTACAGAGCAAGGTGTTGAGCGTTGGAGTTGGGCGCAAAAGTCAATTGATCCAACCTTTCAAAAACAAGTTGAAACCCTTGCAAAACAAGATATTGAAGCCGCTTATCAAATTAAAGATAAGCCAGAACGACAGCAAACAATCGGCGATATTCGTGATCGTGTGATTGATCAAGTTATTGCTGAAAATAAAAACAAAGAGACCGAGCTTACTTGCATACAAGATGCACAGCATATTTTTAGTGACCTTGAGCGCCAAATTGTACGCGGTCGTATATTGCAAGGTCTTCCTCGTATTGACGGACGTGATACCAAAACAGTCCGACCAATCAATATTCAAGCAGGGCTTTTGCCTCGTACACATGGATCAGCATTATTTACCCGTGGTGAAACCCAAGCGATTGTTGTGGCTACTTTAGGTACAGAGCGTGATGCTCAAACGATTGATGCCTTAGAGGGCGAACGAAAAGAAAATTTCATGTTGCATTATAATTTCCCTCCTTATTCTGTTGGAGAAGTGGGCCAAGTCGGTAGTCCAAAACGACGTGAAATTGGTCATGGTAATTTAGCTAAGCGTAGTGTTATGGCTGTTTTGCCATCCTCAAAAGAATTTTCTTATGTATTACGAGTTGTCTCTGAGATCACTGAATCAAACGGATCCAGTTCAATGGCAACGGTTTGCGGTACAAGCCTTGCCCTCATGGATGCGGGTGTTCCTATTAAGTCGCATGTTGCTGGTGTTGCAATGGGATTGGTCAAAGAAGGCGATGATTACGCTGTATTGACGGACATTTTAGGCGATGAAGATCATCTTGGTGATATGGATTTTAAAGTAGCAGGGACCAGTGAAGGGGTCACTGCATTACAAATGGACATTAAAATAGATGGCATTACCGAAGCGATTATGAAGCGTGCATTAGACGAAGCACGCACTGGCCGTCTTCATATTTTAAATATTATGAATGAGGCTATTCAAACACCACGCCAAGAAATGTCTGCTTATGCACCTCGTATTCTCACAATGAAAATCCCAACCGATAAAATTCGAGATGTCATTGGAAAAGGTGGTGCAACCATCCGCGCATTAACAGAAGAAACGGGTACCGTCGTTGATATCAGTGATGATGGCCAAATTAAAATAGCAGCGGCAGATCTTGCTGCATGTGAAGAGGCGATGCGGCGTATTGAACGATTAACTTCTGATGTAGAGATTGGACAAATTTACGAAGGAACAGTAACAAAACTGATGGAGTTTGGAGCGCTGGTCAACATTTTACCTGGCAAACAAGGGCTTGTGCATATTTCTCAAATTTCACATGAACGAGTTGCGCTAGTTGCTGACAAGCTATCAGAAGGCCAAGTGGTAAGAGTGAAGGTATTGGAAATTGACCGTCAAGGTCGTATTCGTTTGAGTATGAAAGAAATTGAACATCCGTAGTTGCTAACCACTGAGAGACTTCGGTAATGCAAATTTTATTTACTGACAAATGGACAGGAGTCCATTTGAGCTTGCGCTTCCAGGAATGAATCTGTTGCGGTCAATAAATAAAATTTGCATTACGGAAGTCTCTCAGTGTAACTGCTGGTAATATCAGAATCGATTTAGTGAGAGGTTTTTACAATGAAAAGAACATTTCAACCCAGTGTTAAAAAACGAAAAAAAACACACGGATTTCGTGCACGCATGTCAACAAAAAATGGACGACTTGTATTGAGCCGAAGGCGTGCAAAAGGCCGTGCTAAATTGACGCCAGAGTAAAACATTGGAAACATTGCCAACTTATCATTTTTCTCGCAAAGAAAGATTAGCACGTAAGCAAGATTTTCAATCTATTTTGAAAAGTTCAAACAAAATTACATATAAATATCTGCTTGTTTTGTATCGGTCTAATCAATGCTGCTTTGCAAGACTGGGTATGATTTTGCCTAAACGTATAGTGCAGAAAGCAGTTGATAGAAACATGATTAAAAGAGTAATGCGTGAAAGTTTTAGACATCATAAACAAGTTTTGCAAAACTTAGATATCATGATTGTCCTACGCTCGAAATTGCATGTTACCTATCAAAAAACACTGAGACAAGATTTGGAAAACATATGGGAGAAGTTGGGATCTGTTTGCAATTGAAAGCTAGTAAGAAATTGTATTCGTTAAAAGGCGATTCATCCATGTTATTACTTAAAAAGACTCTAACAGGTTTATTGCTAAGCCTTATTTTTGCGTATCGTTTTCTGCTTAAGCCCTTCTTACCCTGCGCTTGCCGTTTTGAGCCTTCTTGTTCTCAGTATGCTATCGATTCAATAAAAATACATGGAAGTATAAATGGTGTTTGTTTAACCTTGAAACGTTTATTACGATGTCACCCGTGGCATCCGGGTGGTGTTGATCCGGTCAAATGAGGAAAAAATAAAATGAATACGATGTTAGATAATATTCGTCTTGGACTTTATGCAATATTAGTCATATTAAGTTTTTTAATGTGGACCGCCTGGAATACAGACTATCCAAAGAAACAAACTATCGCCTCCCAAACACAGGCAAATGTAACCTCATCGGAACGTATAGCGCCAGCTCTAGCGAATTCCTTCTCACAAACAAATGTTCAAGATAAAACCGCGACTTCACAAACCGCAGTTTCATCCATTGTTCCAGCACCTCTTGCTAAGGGTGAAATGATTTCCATCACAACCGATGTATTCAACGTTAAAATTGATACGCGTGGTGGGGATATTGTTGAAGTCAATTTATTAAAATACCCTGCGGAATTAGGTTCTTCTACACCGTTTTTATTGATGAACGATGATGCAAAAACACGTTATATTGCAGAAAGTGGTTTATTAAGCACGAATGGGCCAGATACATCGAAAGAACAAGCTTTATATACAACGCCTAATCTCACTTACACTTTGGAGCCTAATCAACGTAATTTATTGGTGAAATTAAATTGGGAAAGAAATGGAATTAAAGTCACGAAAATTTTCACCTTTGTGCGCGATAGTTACCAAATTCAAGTCGCATATCAAATAGACAATCAATCACAGCAAACTTGGCAAGGTAGTTTGTACACTCAATTGATGCGCACGAATACTCCACCATCCAATCACAGTGGTCTTATGAATTTAACAACTTATTTCGGCGCAGCCATTTCAACTCCTGAAAAACGATTTGAAAAAATTCCATTTAAATCGATGCAAGAAACAACGTTGAAGCAAATGGTCCAAGGTGGATGGGCTGCGATGATTCAACATTATTTTATTAGCGCATGGGTTCCAGAAAAAACAGCGCCTAATAGTTATTATACCCATGTGACCTCCTCTGGTCTTTATACCATTGGCATGGTTGGTCAACCATTAACGGTCGCCCCTGGTGCAAGCAGTATCGTGGATGCAAAACTCTATGCAGGGCCTGCAATTGCTGATCGTCTTGAAGCAGCAACCCCTGGATTACAATTAACGATTGATTATGGCTGGTTTTGGTTTATCTCAGTTGCCATCTTTTGGATGATGCAAAAAATTTATAATGTGATTGGCAACTGGGGATGGTCTATTGTTCTTGTGACTTTAATTATCAAATTATTATTTTATCAACTTTCGAACAAAAGTTATCGTTCAATGAGTGCAATGAAAAAATTGCAACCTAAAATTGAACGATTAAAAGAACGCCTTGGAGATGATAGACAAAAACTCACACAAGAAACGTTGAATTTATATAGGCAAGAAAAAGTTAATCCAATGAGTGGATGTTTGCCGATTTTAATTCAAATACCCGTCTTTATTGCGCTTTATTGGGTGTTGGTTGAAAGCGTGCAATTACGTCAAGCGCCTTTTATTTTGTGGATAAATGATCTCTCAAAGCCAGATCCTTATTACATTTTGCCTCTTCTCATGGGTATCTCCATGTTTTTACAACAGCGCTTGAATCCTCCACCACCGGATCCGATGCAAGCTAAAGTCATGATGATGATGCCTATTGTATTTACTATTCTATTCGCAAATTTTCCTGCAGGGTTGATGCTTTATTGGTTTGTTAATAATTCATTATCGTTTTTGCAACAATGGCATATCATGCATCGCATGGAAAAAGAAGTGAAAACTAAAAAAGCTTAGCCATGTTGCAATTATTCCATTTTGCAGGTTTCGGTAATCAATTTTTATTATTTGACCGCAACAGATTCATCCTTTTCAGCTGTTGCTCAAATGGACTCCTGTCCATTTGTCAAAAAATAAAAATTGATTACCGAAACCTGCAAAATGGGGGTGTTTGATCATGTTACAGGATACAATCGTAGCACAAGCAACACCGCCAGGAAAAAGTGGTGTTGCCATTGTTCGTGTTTCAGGGCCAAAGGTACAAGAAATTGCGCAAGCGATTTTAAAGTGTACGCTTGTTCCGCGGCATGCAAGCTATCTGCCTTTTTTTGATGAAGAAGATGAAAGCATAGATCAAGGCATCGCTATTTTTTTTCCCAATCCCAACTCATTTACAGGTGAAGATGTTTTAGAATTTCAAGGGCATGGCGGCCCTATTGTTGTTGATTTATTATTGCAACGTATACTTCAATTGGGCGCAAGATTAGCAAAACCCGGAGAATTTTCTGAACGAGCATTTTTGAACGGCAAAATTGATTTAACACAAGCAGAAGCCATTGCAGATTTAATCGATGCATCATCAAAGTCCGCAGCAAAATCAGCAATGCGTTCATTGCAGGGAGCTTTTTCAAATAAAATTCATGCATTGAATGATCAAGTTATTTATTTACGTACTTATATTGAAGCGGCGATTGATTTTTCAGATGAAGAAATTGACTTTTTAGGACTAGATAAAATCACGCAACATCTTCATTCACTGTTGCTTCAATTATCAACTATACAATCACAAGCAAAACAAGGCCATATCTTAAAAGAAGGGTTTAGCGTTGCAATTATTGGCCCGCCTAATGCAGGTAAATCCAGTTTATTTAATCTGTTGAGTGGAAAAGATGCTGCCATTGTGACAGACATTCCAGGCACAACACGTGATGTATTGCGAGATCATATTTTGTTTGATGGTATTCCAATACATATGATTGATACCGCGGGTTTGAGAGAAAGTACGGATCAAATCGAACAAGAAGGCATTCGTCGCGCATATCTTGAGATGGATCAGGCTGATGTTATTTTATATGTTGTTGATGGAAGCAAACAAAATGAATTTAATTTCAATCAACATTTAATTTCAAAACCGATCATTTATATTCAAAATAAAATTGATTTAATCAATGAAAAAGCAGGGTCATTTTTAAAAGATGAAAAACATATTATTTCACTTTCTGTTAAAACAGGGGAAGGAATTGATTTATTAAAATCATCTTTAAAAAATCAAATTGGATTGCAAGAAAATCCAGAAGGTGTTTTTCTTGCAAGACGAAGACATCTTCATGCATTGGAAAAAGCAAAAATTCATTTAGAAAATGCATTGAATCAATTGACTTCAATGAAAGCGTTAGAATGTGCCGCAGAAGACCTTCGCGAAGTATCGCACGCGTTTGCTGATCTAACGGGTACTATTACCGCGGATGATTTGCTCGGGCAAATTTTTTCAAGTTTTTGTATCGGAAAATAAACTCTGACAGGTGATTGAAATTAGAATCCTTTTGCCTTCAAGCAGCATCTTGTACATCAATTTTTAATTTCAATCCATCGCGATTAACTAAATCTTGCAAACATAACCTTACAAATTGTTTAGGAGAATACCCGAGCTTTTTAGCAAATGCCGCCGCTGCTTTTGGACTGATCGTTCTTCGACCATGCTCAATATCACATAGGTATTGTCTAGAAACACCTAATAATTCAGCAAATCCAACCTGGGACATTTCTTCACCTTGACGAATTGCTGTTAATAAGCTTGGTAACGTCAGTTTACCTGCCAATTTTTCCATAAATTTCATCGCTTCACTTTTTTTCTTAATAGCCATGTTTACTAATCTCCAACAGCTTAACAATTTCAATTGTGCCTTCTTGATCAATTATGTAGATAGCTCGATAAGCCTTGCTTAACCGAATTGATCTTTGTCCTGTTCTGTTTCCTTTCAATGGTTCATCATGGTAACCAGGTATTTTCCTCACTTCACTTAATCCTACATCTTCAACATCATCAATCCATGCTTGTAATTTGCGCACAATATGTAAGGGCATTTTTACTAAAGCTTGTTTTGCTGATTTTGTTAATACAACTTTAAAAATATCCAAGTTAACTTCCTTTTACT
>Ga0155583_112_pt1 | contig 30724 bp, 26 predicted proteins | sample RifCSPhighO2_12_FD_107240 | JGI IMG/M metagenome (GOLD analysis project Ga0155583, IMG submission 107240) | Gammaproteobacteria bacterium RIFCSPHIGHO2_12_FULL_38_14 | reverse complement strand
CAACAACTCAAAATAATATGCCGCCACCTTCCTTAGGAAAATGGCTGCAATCTGTCCGCGAAGAACAAGGTCTTGACCATAAAGATGTTGCTTCACAATTACGTCTAAATGAACAATTATTTATCATGATCGAAGAAGACCGCTATCCTGCAGATTTACCATTAACTTATTTACGTGGATATATCCGAGCTTATGGTAAATTACTACAAATACCTGAAAGTGAGCTTCAAAAATCATTAGATTCAGCGTCCCTACAACAAAATCGTTCAAATGTTTTATTATCTCCGCCTGTTTCTTCTATCCACCCAGAAAAGTCAACTGAAACAAGTTTTAATCATCCTCTCATACGCATTTTTACGGTGTTTATCTCCCTTGCTTTAATTGGATTAGCCACTTATTGGTGGTATTCATCACAAGTAGGACGTGTCAGTCCTGTGGCAACAAATGCTATTGATCAAAGTTCAAAACCCAACCAAACCGCATTAGAACAAGAGACAGCATCAAATCAAGTGTCAGCCCTTCCAACAACAAATGTGCCTGCTCATACCAATGAGCTTGCGAGAGATCAACCAACCCAAGAGCTCCCTCAAACCCAGCCACAAGAAAACGTAAAAACAGTATCAAAAAACATTGATTTAACCCCTCTCGATCCGTATAACGCTGAAGTACCATCAACATTAGATTAGGGATTTCGTATGGCTGCTATGATTCAAGCCGTACGCGGGATGAATGATATCCTGCCACAGGCTACAACAATTTGGCATTACGCAGAAAACATCATGCACCGCGTTTTACATGGTCACGGTTATCACGAAATTCGTTTCCCCATTCTTGAGAAAACAGAATTGTTTAAACGATCTATTGGCGATGTAACTGATATTGTTGAAAAGGAAATGTACACATTTTTGGATCGTAATAATGAAAGTCTAACTTTACGGCCAGAAGGAACCGCAAGTTGTGTACGGGCCGGTATTGAACACGGATTACTCTACAATCAAATACAACGTTTATGGTACCTTGGCCCATTTTTTCGGCATGAGCGCCCACAAAAAGGACGTTATCGCCAATTCCATCAATGTTCTGCTGAAGTTTTTGGTCTCGCTGATCCGGATATTGATGCTGAATTAATTTTAATGTCTGCCCTTATTTTTGAAAAATTAGGAATTAATTCTTTGATCAAATTAGAACTCAATTCCTTGGGCACGCCTGAATCACGCTTATCATACCGGAAATATCTGATTGAATATTTCAAAAAACATAAAAAATCCCTAGATGAAGATAGTCTACGTCGACTTGATCAAAACCCTTTAAGAATTTTAGACAGCAAAAACCATGAAATGAAAGAATTGATCAATCATGCACCAAAAATAATCGACCATCTGGATCCTGTTTCCCTAACTCATTTTGAAAAATTACAAAATTATTTAGCACATGTTGGGATTCTATTTGAAGTAAATCCTTGTTTAGTGCGTGGGCTTGATTATTATACAAAAACTGTTTTTGAGTGGGTAACAACTGACCTCGGTGCACAGGGAACAGTTTGTGCAGGCGGCCGATATGACGGCTTAGTGGCGCAATTAGGGGGCAAACCTACCCCTGCGGTTGGTTTTTCCATTGGTATGGAACGAACCATTTTACTCATGCAAGAACATAACCCTATCCATAAAACAGAAGCGGCATTACATGCTTACCTGATCACGGATAGCGAAGAATCATTTATTGCAGGGTTAAAACTTGCTAATTATTTGCGCAGCAAAGTGCAAGGATTACGATTAATGCTGCATTGTGGCGGTGGCAATCTCAAGAGCCAATTTAAAAAAGCAGATAAAAGCGGTGCGCAATATGCCATCATTATTGGTGAGCATGAGCGTAAAACACGATCCGTATCCTTAAAGTCTTTGCGAGAAGATATACCGCAACAAACCCTCTATCAAGATGAACTTGCGGAATATTTGCAGTTAAAACTCATCAAGAAATGATGACTAGCTCTAGCTGATTGATAAAAAATCTGCTTTAATACACGCGTAATGGCGTAGATTCCTGAGGATAGTGTCCCTTGACTGATTATCTTACTGAACAAGAACAAATTGAACTCCTTAAAAACTGGATTAAACAATACAGTGCGGTCATTATTGCTGGTGTATTGCTTGCTATTTTAGGTATAACAGGCTGGCGTTATTTTCAAAGCCGGGAAACAAAAATGTTGACCCATGCATCTGCTGTTTACGATGAAATGTTGACAAAACGTGCTCAAAATAATATTCAAGAAACGCTTGTCCAAGCCAATAAATTGTTCACGCATTACTCAAACACAAGCTACAGTCAACTTGCAGCATTTATGTTAGCAAGAGATGCTGCCCTGAATAACCAAACCCAAGAAGCACAAAAATATTTAAGTTGGATTATGAAACATAGTAATATCCCTTCTTTTCGCCAAATTGCGCGTATACGTTTAGCACGTATTTTAATTACAGCACAAAAACCAGATGAAGCCTTGCGATTACTTAAAAAACAAGATGATAAAAGTTTTAATAGTTTAATTAATGAAATAAAAGGCGATGCTTATTTTGCGCAAGGTAACATTGCCATGGCAAAACTTTCTTACAAAAATGCTCTGGATAATTTACCTAATGCTGAAGCGACACGTCCTATTCTGCAAATGAAATACGACAATTTATCCACCTATTCTTCAAGCTGACTCTGAGCCATAAATTTATGCAAAAAATAATTCGATCTATTGGACTTTTTTCATTAGCATTTTTATTAACTGCCTGTGGTTTTTTTGATAAAGACAATACCCCCCAACCCTCTCCTCTCCCTCAATATAAACCAGTCACGACAGAAAAACGCCTGTGGTCTTCAACTGAAATTGGCTTTGGCAGCGGCCCTGATCATCTCCGCATAGGGCCTGCAATCGACGCTGACACCATTTATGTTGCAAGCAACAAAGGGTTAGTCACTGCCATTCATCTCACAAATGGCGCTAAAAAATGGCAAATTCAAACCGGGACCATGCTTTCCACAACACCAGGTACAAATGGTCAAACCCTTGTTATCGGTAATCAGCAAGGTGAAGTCATTGCAGTTAATCAACAGAATGGAAAAATACGCTGGAAAAGCAATGTAGACGGGGAAGTATTGGCAGCACCTACTGTGTTAGATGATAAAGTATTAATTAAAACAATTAATGGTGAAGTCAAAGCATTATCTCTCGCAGATGGGCATGAAATATGGTCATATCAAGAAGCTGAACCCACTTTAATTTTACGTGGCGCGAGCGCTCCACTTGTTCTTGATCATAGTGCAATTGTTGGATTTGCAAGTGGGAATCTCGTCAAACTAAATTTACAAAATGGTCGTGCAGTCTGGACACAAGCGATTGCTGTTCCAGATGGTGCATTTGCGATCACCCGTATGATTGATATTGATGCAGATCCTATTCTTTACCAACATCAGTTATATGCAGCAACTTATCAAGGGAAAATTGCATCACTTGATCTTGGCACTGGCGCTATTAATTGGTCGCGTAGTATTTCTTCTTATACTGGTATGGTTGCTGATAATGATACTGTCTATATCTCCGATGCAAACAGTGATCTCTTCGCCTTTAATGCAGCAACTGGCGAAACCAAATGGCATCAAACAAAACTGAGATACCGCTTGATTACAGCACCCGCGCTTATGGATGGATATCTTGTAGTAGGCGATCAAGAAGGCTATTTACATTGGATCAATAAACACACTGGCGAATTCGCAGCAAATACACGTGTTGGCCCAATGAATACAGCACCAATTGTACAAAATCATGTATTATATGCGCTCACAACAGAGGGATATTTAGCGGCGTATACTATTACATCACCTCTTTTAAATTAGCGCCCTCTAACTATGTTACCTGTCATTGCTATTGTGGGTCGTCCTAATGTTGGTAAATCCACTTTATTTAACCGGCTCACCCGTACACAAAATGCATTAGTTTCAGCTGTTCCTGGCATGACACGGGATAGGCAATATGGCGAGGTCACTCTCCATGACCGCCCATTTATTGTCATCGATAGTGGCGGAATGACTGACGATAATGAAGATGTGCATCAGCTTATTACAAAACAAGCCCTCCAAGCGATTGAAGACGCTGAGCATGTTCTATTTGTCATTGATGGAAAATCAGGTGTTACCCCGGAAGATGAATTCATTGCAGATAAACTTCGTCGTATGCAAAAACGAACCATACTGGTGATCAATAAAACTGAAGGCTTAAATCCTGAAATAGATTTAACGGATGCTTATCGATTAGGCATATCTCATTTTGTTCCTATTTCCGCAGCCCATGGTTCAGGCATTTCACTCTTGATTGAAACGCTTTTCCCTCAACCCATTGAAATTGAAGAAAACAGAGAAGAAAGTACAACTGCTATTAAATTAGCAATTGTGGGCCGTCCTAATGTTGGCAAGTCTACACTTACCAATAGAATGCTGGGAGAAGAGCGTGTCATTGTCCATGATATGCCAGGAACCACTCGCGACAGTATTTTTATTCCACTGGAACGTTTCGACAAAAATTATATCTTAATTGATACAGCCGGCATTAGACGAAGAAAAAATATTACAGAATTACCTGAAAAATTTTCGATTGTTAAAACATTAAAAGCAATCCAAGATTCACATGTTGTTCTTTATGTTGTTGACGGACGTAATGGTGTGTCTGAACAGGATTTAAAATTATTAGGCTTTGTATTGGAATGCGGCAGAGCATTAGTGATTGCAATCAATAAATGGGATGGAATGACTGATGAAGCAAAAGAGCAGACAAAAATAAGTATAGACCGTCATCTTGATTTCGTAAAATTTGCTCGTATCCATTATATTTCCGCACTTCATGGATCAGGTGTTGGCAATTTATTTGATTCTGTTGATGAAGCTTATGCATCTGCTACAAAAAAATTATCAACGCCTGAATTGACACGCTTACTGCAGAAAGCATTAATAACCCACTCACCGCCACTTGTGCATGGCAGGCGAGTAAAGCTGCGTTATGCTCATCCTGGCGGAGAATTACCGCCACGCATTATTATTCATGGAAACCAAGTCAAAGCTTTGCCTGAAAGTTACAAACGCTTTCTTGCAAATTTCTTTCAAGAAAAATTAAACCTTCGCGGCACCCCAGTACGAATTACATTTAAGGCAAGCGACAATCCGTACCATAAATCAAAACCTTAATCTCTAAAATTAACAAATTGCAGTGGAAGTGCAATTTTTGCTTCTCGCAACATCGCAATGACAGCTTGCAAATCATCACGTTTTTTTCCTGTTACGCGAACCTGATCACCCTGAATACTGGCTTGCACTTTAAAACCGTCATCTTTAATCATCTTCACAATTTTTTTAGCGTTATCTGCATCGATACCTTGTTTAATATCGATCAGTTGCTTGGCTTCGTTTAAATTGACACTTATTTCTTGATAATGAAGTGATCGTATATCAACTTGCCGCTTCGCAAGTTTGCTACGTAAAATTTCATCGACTTGTTTCAATTGAAAGTCGGTCGGGGCAGTGATTGTAATTTTATCTTTATTTAACTCTAAACGGGCATTCGTATCTTTAAAGTCAAATCTTGTTGAAACTTCACGATTAGCTTGATCAACTGCATTGCTAATTTCATGTTGGTTGATGTTGGAAACGATATCAAAAGATGGCATGATTTAACCTCATTTTTATCAAGTGGTGACGATTGGACAATTTACCATGCAAATTGAATACTGAGCAATTCTTCTGCATGATATGCAGGGCTGTTCCATTACAAATTAATACAATCTGTGCAATAAATTGTTATTCGAGACCATGATAATTCCTATAGGTCATCGTGTCATTCCCACGAAAGCGGGAATCCATCCAGATATGTACACAGAAACGTGATGAGTGATTACTCAATGGATCCCCGCCTTCGCGGGGATGACAGTGGTTGCGCGGGGATTGACAGTTTTGTACACCATATACCTATACCTATTTATAATGAGGGAGCCCTGGCATGATATGCTTGACACCTTCCCTTTAGCTGAATAGGATGCAACTTGCGGTAAAAAAATGAGACGATGCTTATGTTAGAGTCAATCCGTACCCTTGTTAATGAAGATCTATTAAAAACCGATCAATTCATTGTTAGGTTATTGGAATCTAACATTCCCCTCATCAAACAAATGATAGAATATGTCCTCACTTGCGGCGGAAAACGTGTTCGTCCGCTTGTATTACTTTTAAGCGCTCGCACCCTCAAACATCATGGCGATAAACATATTGAACTTGCTGCAGTGATTGAACTGATTCATACCGCAACACTATTGCATGATGATGTCGTCGATGGCTCTACCTTAAGACGTGGCAATAAAACAGCGCATACCATCTGGGGCAATGAAGCAAGTGTCCTCGTGGGCGACTTTCTTTATTCACGTGCTTTCCAAGCTGTTGTCGACTTAAAACATCCTGTTATTCTTGATGTATTCGGAAAAGCGACCCACTACATCGCTGAAGGTGAAATTTTGCAACTCGTTAATTGTCATCATCCTGACATGACTGAAGAATTATATTTTGAAATCATACAACGAAAAACAGCTAAGTTGTTTGAAATTGCTGCTCAGTTAGGTGCTATTCTTTCAACAGAACATGAGGATGAAATTATCGCTTTACAACATTATGGTTCTCATCTTGGCTTAGCTTATCAACTCATCGATGATGCACTGGATTATAGCCAGTCAGCGGAAGAAACCGGCAAAAATGTTGGGCAGGATATTACGGAAGGTAAAACAACCCTACCGCTTATTCATGCGATGCGTCACACTAAAGGTGCAGACCTTGCTTTATTACAGGAAGCCATTCAAACCGGATCAAGCAAACACTTGAAAACGATTTTAGGCATTATTGAATCAACCGATGCAATCAAGTACACTGCATCCGCTGCAAAACATCATGCTGAACAAGCTAAAAAAGCGCTTTCCCCTCTTCCAGGTTCTCCTTATCGTCAAGCGCTAGAAGGCTTGAGTGATTTTGTTGTGAGTAGAACGTACTAAAAATCGGGGTGTAGCTCAGCTTGGTAGAGCGCTGTCTTCGGGAGGCAGAAGTCGCAGGTTCAAATCCTGTCACCCCGATGAATAAAATATTTATATTCACATATCTAAAGAACGGATTCCCACTAAAATCATGCGGGATTGAACACCCATTAAGAAACCCCGAACTTGGGGTTTTAGTATTAATTTAATTAAATACCATGATCTGTTCAATGATTCAGGTTACGCCTTTTTTGGGGTCTTCCTATTCCTCCGGGTAAAAAATTAATTATTTAAAAATACAACTCGACCAGTATGGAGTTCGTACATTGCTCCAACTATTTTTACTTTTCCTTCTTTTACTAACTGTCGAATTACTTGGCTTTTCTCAGGTATCATTTTTACAATATGCCGTACATTTTCTGCTGCAGCTTGATTAATGAATTGAGCACTCTGGCAATCTTTTTTTCCTAAATTTGTAGTTGTTTGGCGAATCGAGGGTTGAATTTTAGCAAGTAATTGCGTCAAATACCCAAGTTTAACATTTTCACATGCGCCTCTTATCGCTCCACAAGCATCGTGGCCCATAACTACAATTAATTTTGCTCCGGATACCTGTGTTGCAAATTCTAATCCACCTAAAACATCATCGCTAATAACGTTCGCAGCAGCACGCGCAACAAAAACATTTCCGATATTTTGATCAAAAACAATTTCTGGTGGAACTCGCGAATCAATACAGCTTAATATAACACTTACTGGATACTGCCCGCTTGCAGACAATTGTGCTTTCTTAATAAAATCAGTTTCAAGTGGCTTGCCTTTTACAAAACGTTGGTTACCAAGTTGGAGGCGGTGCAATGCATCATCTGGCGTCATTTTATTTTGCATAGCAGCAGTAATCAATGGCGATTCAAGTGCATATGAAAATAAAGCATAGCTACATATAAAAATTGTAATAAGAAAGAAATGAGCAATTTTTATCATGCCTTTATTCCTCCATGAATAAGGTGTGCGTGTTGACACTTTGAGTCTATCTTAAAACTTGTTGTTTTAAAACTTCATATGGCATGTTTGTTGATAATAATGTATCTTAAATTTTTTTGACACCAGATGTCGCAGGTTCAAATCCTGTCACTCCGAGTAATGAAACCAGTGGGTCGTATTTATTTCAAACAGAAGGATATTAAGCATGAATAGCCACAATTTTTCTCTTAAAGAAGCAGACGCCCAGCTAGAACAAGTTCGAAGGGCTAAGGAAGCCTTATTGACACAGCAAGAAAATCTAGAACAAAATGCTGTACTAAAGAAGAAAATTCTTATTGAAAAAGCACGGCCCTTACGAGCACAATTGGTCAAAGTCGATCAAGAGATACGTGACGAAGCATATAAAACCCTTTGGGGCTATCGTTATCTACCCATATCTTTTTCAGTATTCGCAACTGCGTTGCTTTCCGGGAGCCAAACATTAAACGAAAGTGCCAACTATTTGGATGAAAAGAATAAAGAATTTGAACTCTTGTGTAAAGAGTGGAACGAAATACAGGGTGAGGAAAAATCCATCAGTGTAGAATTAAAAGAAGTCAATGATCGGTTGTTACAAATCATTAACCAAGAAATTTCATTGCTCAATAAAATATATTTAAATAAAGCATCTTTAAATATTTCATCTTCTCAATTTCAACTAAAACCTCGTATGCCTGAAGCAGATAAACAAAATAACTCATTACTTCAGTTAAGAAAAAGTAATTAAATACGTCCATGATCAAACGAAAAACGGTTTTACAATACTTGCCTATCGAATGCCTCGTACGCGGAAAGTACCAGCCGCGTGAGCATTTTGATGCAGAAAAACTTCAAGAACTGGCTGACTCCATTAAAAGTACAGGCGGACTCTTGCAACCTATCGTTGTAAGACCCCTAGCCAATCACAAATATGAAATTGTCGCTGGTGAAAGACGTTGGCGAGCTGCGCAGTTAGCAGGTTTAAGTGAAGTCAGTTGCCTGATCTATCCTTATTCCGATGAAGAAGCCTTACAAGCATCTATTATTGAAAATATTAGCCGCACCGATTTAAATCCCATTGAAGAAGCCGCTGCATATCAGCGTTTGATTGATGAATTTCAATATTTACACGAAGAAATTGCTGCATCGGTTGGTAAATCACGTGCAGTGATTACCAATGCATTGAGGCTTTTAAAATTAGATAAACACGTACAACAATTACTGGTTACTGGCCAATTATCTGAAGGTCATGGCAAAATTTTAGCAAGTCTTGAACCATTAGAACAAATTGCCCTTGCAAATGAATGTGTACAAAAAAATTGGAATGTACGCAAAATGGAACTTGAAGTTAAAAAGCGACAACAATTACAAGCTCATCAACATCATCTTTATTCTGACGCCAACCTCAAACGATTAGAAAATTCACTTTCTGAACACATCGGCAACCGTGTACAAATTGAATATGAAGAAAAAGGTGGTGGTCTTTTACAAATTCGATTCAATAATATTGATGAGTTGCAAGGGCATTTTGAGCGTATAGGATTTGAATACGAAGAATAATGAAGATTTTATTTTATGATCCAGCAACACCTTCTCCCTATACTCAAGATACGCTAAAAACCTCTGCATTACGTGGGACAGAAACATCAATTATTCGAATTGCGCATGCGCTTTCTAGAGAACATCAAATCTCAATTGCAGAGCATTGCCGAGCACAACATGAAACACAATCAATTGACGGGGTCGAATATATTACCTGTGATGCTGCTCATAGCTTGAACCCTGATATTGTTATTTTATTACGTCAAGCGAATTATCTTGAATTAATTACAACACATTTCCCGAAAGCACGGCATTTTTTTTGGATGCACAACCTGCCCATGCGGCATTTGTATACAAAACGAGAATTAATCATAAAACATGGAATCGAAATCATTGCGGTTTCAGATTATCACCGTTTAATCATTGAGAATCGATTAAAAACTGTTTGGTACAAAAATTTTTTCAATAAAGAAAATAAACCACCTATCACTATTCACACAATTTATAATCCGGTAGAAGATGATTTATTTAAAGATGACACGGAATGGAACAGTGAGCAAATGATTGTGACGAGTTCCCCCTATAAAGGATTGGCACAAATTTTAAAACACTTTGAAAAATTAAGATATTATTTTCCAAACTATCAACTGATTATTGCAAGCCCCATCAAACATGATCAAAAACTTCCACCAAATGTGCGCTATTTAAACCCTTTACCACAAAAACAATTGATTCAATATATACGCGAATCATTTTGTGTGTTTTATCCACAATCTGAACGCGTAGAAACATTTGGATTTATTTATGCTGAAGCAAATGCGGTAGGAACGCCTGTGCTCGCACATAATTTTGGCGCAGCAAGGGAAGTGTTGAGTGATTCCTCACAACTTATTAATGGTAATAAAATAAATAATATTGTTCGTACAATTGCTGCTTGGCAAGAAATGCGCCCGCAAGTCACACTTAAACCCATCTTCCGTTTAAGCCAAGTAATAGAAAAATGGAAGCGTCTATTTACAGTTGGAAACAGATCCTAATCCAAACTATTTTCTCGCAATATTTGAGTCGCGTTCATGCGTGCAAGACTTTGCTCAATGCGTCGCAAACCTTTATCAACACTTTTTTGTCTAGAACTCAATTCAGGATTTAATACTGTGGTAGCATGATTAATGTGTTCAAGATATTGAATCAGCACACGTGAGGGAAGAAAAACCATTTCATAACCAGCATCCACCAATCGTTTATGCATTTCTTTTCCGGCAACCATATCCCCATCAGCAAAATGCAAATTTAAATTGTTGATTAAATCCATACGATACATCGCACAATGGCTACGCAAATAATAATAATTTGCACCTATCCCTTCAATGCCATGTTGTGTGTGGCCTTTTATTCGATAATAAAGCAATTGCATCGACCGCTCTAATTGCTTCGCTAAACGCTTTAAGATTGGTTTATCTTCTAACTTCCAGGATCCAACCCCTGCAATGCGCGGTGATTTTTCAATTTGTGCGATTAAAAATGAAAGCCAGCCTGGATGTTTAATTAAAGTATCCGTATGAATAGAAAGCACATAAGGTGTTGTCACTTGTGCTAATGCAAGATCGAGTGCACGTGCATGAGACTGAACAGGGGATTCACCTGGAATAGCTTTGCGCTCAATCAGCTTAATCCATTGGAGACTACGCAAGTAATCGAGAGAATCATCCTGTGAGTCATTATCAATGACAATCACCTCAACTTGCTGGATATCTGTATGTTTACGCAAAAGCCGTAAACATAATTTGGTTAAGGTCAATGTTTTATAATGTGGAACAAGAATCGTAACAAGTGCTGTCATGCGCGCTCCGTATTAATGATCTGCACAGGATAAAAATGGAAATTTTAATACATCTTCAGTAAAATCCAAAACATCTTGTTCTTGAAGGATCAAAAATAATGAAGGGTATTATTTTAGCAGGTGGTTTAGGCACACGCCTTTATCCTGCAACGCATGTGATCAGTAAACAATTGCTACCCATTTATGATAAACCCATGATTTATTATCCTTTATGTACCTTAATGCATGCCGGTATTCGTGAAATTATGATCATCACTACACCAGAAGAGCGCTCTCTTTTTAAGCAATTACTAGGCGATGGTCATCAATGGGGTATTTCCCTCACTTATGCTGTTCAGCCTGAACCGGGCGGTATCGCACAAGCATTTATCATTGCTGAAGATTTTATTCATCAAAGTCCTGTTTGCCTGATCCTCGGTGATAATATTTTGCATGGTGAAGATTTACCACAAAAATTGCAACGCGCCAGTCGATTACAACAGGGTGGCATTATTTTTGGCTATTATGTCGCAGATCCTAAACGTTACGGCGTCATTACCTTTGATCAAAATCATCAACCCATCAGTATCATTGAAAAACCTGAAGCACCTATTTCGAATTACGCAGTGATCGGGATTTATTTTTACGACCAGGATGTAGTCCATATTGCAAAAAATCTTAGCCCCTCAAAACGAGGGGAGCTTGAAATTACCGATGTTAATCAACATTATTTAAATGAAAAAAAATTGCGTGTTGAAAAACTAGGACGGGGTACCGCATGGCTTGATACAGGCACGCATAAATCGTTATTAGATGCATCCAATTTTATTTACGTTTTAGAACAACGCCAAGGATTAAAAATTGGAAGCCCCGAAGAAGTCGCCTGGCGCATGGATTTTATTCAAGATGAAACATTAGAAAAACTAGCTCATACCCAAATTAAAAGTGGTTATGGCAATTATTTGTTAAGTTTGCTCCATGCTACTGAAACCTACTACCATGTTGATTAAGGCTTGCTTACCATGGAGCGCTAAGTTTTCGTTTCTAAAAAGTAAAGCGCAGTGAGACGGAGTCGAGCGAGCCATTTTTAGAAACGAAAACTTAGCGCTCCATGGTAAACAAGCCTTAATTTTCAGCACTTATAAGTGAGTCATTATGAATATCACAGCAACTCCTTTAGATGGCCTATTGATTATTCAACCCAACATTTTTAAAGATGATCGCGGCCATTTTTTTGAAACACACCAACAAATAAAATACGAATCGCTCGGGTTGCCTGAATTTGTGCAAGATAATATTTCTTATTCCAAAAAAAATGTGATTCGGGGGTTACATTATCAATTGCCTTTCACTCAGGGAAAATTAGTTTGGGCATTAAAAGGATCGGTGTGGGACATTGCAGTTGACTTGAGAAAAAATTCAAAAACATTTGGGCAATGGTTCAGCATTAACTTAAACGATGAAAATCATACGCAACTTTACGTACCACATGGTTTTGCACATGGCTTTTGTGTGCTTTCAGATGAAGCCCAATTTTATTATAAATGTTCGGATTATTATCATCCTGCATCTGAACAAGGCATTTTATGGAATGATCCACAATTAAATATCCCTTGGCCTATAGAGCATCCAGTGTTATCTCCAAAAGATAAACTTTTACCCACATTAAATGAAATCCCGAATGAACAATTATTCTAAGATACTCATTACTGGAGGTAATGGTCAACTTAGCACCTCACTGATTCATCATCCGATGGCAAAATCATTTTGCATGATATCGTGCTCAAAACGTGAAATGGATATCAGTAATCCACATCATGTTCAACGAATCATTGAAATGCAAAAACCCAGTGTCATTATTAATACAGCCGCATATACTGCGGTTGATCTTGCTGAAGATGAACAATCTTCAGCATTAATAGCAAACCGTGATGGCGCAAAAATATTAGCTGAACAATGTAAAGATTTTAATGTTCCTCTCATACATTTCTCCACTGATTATGTTTTTGATGGGGAAAAAAATTCTCCTTACACTGAAGAAGATTCTACACATCCTCTCAATTTTTACGGCCAATCAAAATTATTAGGCGAAGAAGCCATACGCAATACCTGGGAGAAGCACATCATATTACGCATCAGTGGTGTCTTTAGCGAATACAAAACAAATTTTGTCAAAACAATTTTGCGCTTAGCATCAGAACGAGAACAATTATCTATTGTTGATGATCAAATCACATGTCCTACGAGTACAACAGATATTGCAACTGCCATATTGATGATATTGCAACAACAATTGCATTGGGGAACTTATCATTTTTGCAGCAATGAAGCCGTTTCTTGGCATGTATTTGCATGCGCATTACTTAATGAGGCAAAACAATTTAAGCCGTTTAAGGTCAATGAGGTGATTGCCATTTCTAGCGAGCAATATAAAACGAAAGCAAAACGACCGCTTTATTCAGTGTTAGGTTGCAAGAAAATTGAAAACATATTTGGAATCAATCAGCCTTCCTGGAAAAATGCAATTAAAATTATCATTCCAAAATTATTAAGGTCTATGCCATGACATTTTATCAACCTCAATCTATGCTCGTCACAGGCGGTGCTGGATTTATTGGTTCTAACTTTATTCGTCATATTTTAACCCATAAACCACAAATTAATATTATTAACCTCGATAAACTGACTTATGCAGGATCACTTGCAAATTTAAAAAATTTACCCAACGAAACACGCTATCACTTCATTCAAGGAGATATCACTGATCAAGCGTTAATGCAGCATCTATTAATTCATCATTGTATAGATACGATTGTTCATTTTGCTGCAGAAAGTCATGTTGACCGTTCTATTCATTCACCCGAAAATTTTATTCATACCAATATTGTAGGGACTTATGCTCTTCTTGAAGCTGCACGAAATATTTGGCTCAATACTGAAAAACGCAATCAAAATCAATGCCGATTTCATCATATCTCAACAGATGAAGTGTATGGGTCTTTGTCAATTGATGCGCCACCTTTTACAGAAGCACATCCATTTGCACCACGATCGCCTTACTCTGCAAGTAAAGCAAGCTCTGATCATTTAGTTGCAGCATACTTCCATACTTATGGTTTACCCATCACCATTTCACATTGTTCCAATAATTATGGGCCTTACCAACATCCAGAAAAATTTATTCCCACGGTTATTCGCGCTTGCCTTGCTCAACAAAAAATCCCCGTTTACGGCAATGGAAAAAATCGGCGTGATTGGCTATATGTTGAAGATCATTGCCGCGGCATCCTGCAAATCATCGAATCAGGAAAAATAGGTGAATGTTATAACATGGGTGCGCACGATGAATGGGAAAATATAGCGCTTGCTCGGTACATCTGTGCGCTATTTGATAAAATCGCACCACAACAATCGCCCCATGAAAATTTAATACAATTTGTCAAAGACCGTGAAGGGCATGATTTTCGGTATGCTATTGATACCACAAAAATTCAAAACGAATTGGGTTGGAAAGCAAAAGAAAATTTTGAAAGTGGTTTGATGAAAACCATCCACTTTTACGCCCGTTTCCACTCTGCTTCCTTTAGCGAATCAATTTAAAGGTTCGGTTAACCCGTCATCCCAGGTCAATCGGGCTCAAAAGTGAACATTGACGCGTCACCGTTCGCCCTGAGCAAGCCAATTATTGCCGCTTTCAGAAAATAATACTGTGATTCCTATTGGGTATTTATAAACAACCCAAAACAATTTTTTTGATTTTATGGTGCATAAAATGAAATGTATTGCCTCCTTCTGGGATTTGGGTCGATGTCGGTAATTCTGCTAAGTTGTGGTGATTTTTTAATAACTCTCGCAATAAAAATGACCGCACCCAAGGATCGATAAACGAATAAATTAATCTATAGCCTATACTAACCTCTAGATGGTTTAATTTATCGTTAAGTATTAGCTTGGGAAGCCAACAGGACTTGATAATATTGCCCTCATCGATTCCAGGCGACAGATGAAAACACGTAGCTGATGTATGGCCAGTTAAGAAAATTGACCAAAGCGTACAGTCCGCACCTCTGATATTTGGCAGAAAACCCGGATGGATATGGATAAATGGGATATTTGAAATAGATAATAAACGCTCGGAAACCATCCCTCCCCCAGTATAAAGTACAGGCAATAATGGTTGATTAGACAAATAATTGTGTAAACAAGGATCGGATAAGTCCTGAATAAGTAAATTGTCAATCGTGTCGCTATATGTTGAAAGTGGCAAACATCTATTTGCATTGAAGATAGTATTTTCTTCAAAATGTAATGTATTGATTAATTCCGAGCAGAGCGCATTGACAGTTTTTTTATGTTTTTTTAAAAGAAACTGAGGCCAATAATGAATTTTATTTTTTTGTATCTGATAGACAAAGAATTTTCTTAGCGTGCTAGGTAACCACCTAGCAACCTGTTTTTTGCTAACTAAATCTTGAGAGAAAATTAAATTTATTATCTTTTTAGGCTTTAATCCTAATCGTCTTATAGTTTCAAGGTATGCTCTCGCGATAGGACCTTCATAGAATAATATGATAAGTGGAATAGTTTTTAAATGCTCATCCACAGTGTCTACAGCCGGATAAGTTATTACATCATGACTTGGCTTTAAAAATGATTGGCAAGGTTGAAAAAGCGAGATGAGTTTCTGTTCAATTTCATTATACAAAAAGGGATATTTACGTAAACATTCTGGCTGTATCAAATCTATCGCTTTAAAAACAGTGTTGATTCTTGCGATTAATGGACTCAACGAAGGTTTCTCATCATATAAAAATGTATATTTCAATAATAGCGCAAAAAAAAGTTCCCGCCATTTTTGCTGATCTAAAATGAGATCGGTCGATTTACGACCATTTTTATCGTAAGCTAAATATAGTTTATGATTAACATTGATACGTTTTAAAATAAATTCAAATGATTGGCAATCCTCATCGCTCCATGATGCCAAATTAGCCAAATTAAAAATGAGTTGACAGGTATCAATTTCTCCATAATTTGAGGTTGGATGAGAAATAAATTTTAAAATATCATAAATTATTTTATTAAGTGTATGCTCTATTTTCATATTTCTGTAGTTTCATCTTAAAATGCTTAAAATATAGTTTGCGCCGACTTGAGCGGAATAAAAAAGATTAAAAACAGGTGGAGAAATTGACTGATGCATTACCATCGATTTTATAAAAGATAAATCATCATCCACAGAGATGATCTGCCCTATTGTGGTTCTTTGTTTTACTTCAAAGGGTTCCAGAGAGATTTCTTTGTACTCTGGATTGTTCACTTTCCTTGGTATATCAACAAACAAAACGGGTTTTTCTAATCCATACGCATAATCAAAAGCCGCCCCAGACCAATCGCTGATCATCACATCTGATGCATGAAGTGATGCCTGGCCATCTACACTGGTTTCATAAGCAAATAAAGGATTTTTATTATATACATCGAGTATTTCTTGAATTTTACCATTTGATAGTTTTGTCGTTTGAGGATGTGGTCTTAGTGTAGTTTTAAAACCTTGTTGAAGTAATTTTCCAACAATTGTTTTAGCAACTCCCGATTCAATCATTGCTTCTTTGCCCCAGGAAGGAGCAATAAGGACATGAAGTGGGTGGTGCTGTTCTTTATTTATTTTGACTCTATTTTTTGCTTCCTGTTTTAAGGATTCTAAACGAGCATAACCATGTTCAAAAACAGTTTTAGGTGGAAGTCCATAGCGTTTTTCAATTGCTTTAATTTCATCTACATGATGAGGCGCCGCACAAAAAATAGTATCGAAATGATCGAATGCACCTTTTCGATAAGCCATATGAAGACTAACCAAAGAATGCTGCACATATATATAATGTACGTTGTGTTTTGAACGCTTTACTTGATATTGATGTAAATCTGGCATCGTCATCACCATGACATCTGTGTCTATATGTTCGAAAATCCAATTGCGAAATATATTTTCATCTGTTTTAAATGATTTAAAATGAGGATGTTCCAACAACAAACCAGGATCATCTTTACCTGAAGTAATATAACAAATCGGTATATTGCTTGACCTTAAAATCTCTTGAATCAATCCTTCAAAATGTGTCCAATAATTTTTTCCTTCTGAATAAAAAGTTATTCTACGTTCAGTTTTTGGAAGCTGTACCAATCGGATGATTTGCTGAAGATAAGAAAAAAATTGCATTAATCCTCCGTAGCGTAAAAAACAGATAATCTGTCCTGAATCAGTAGAGATTTGTATTTGTTTAAATCTTCAAGCGAATCAACTTCCAACCAACCGCTCTTAACGATAACAGCTTTTGCTTTCCAATTGTCATCAATTAAGAGTTGAAGGAATGTGGTCATATACATATTATCGAAATTTTTGTTAGCGTAAAATATGTTGCGATCGAGTGATTTATAAAAATTAATAAGACGTTTTATCATGTCAGATCTAAATTTTATTAATCCAGTATACTGGCCTTGGATTTGAGTATAACTGGTTGGTTTTTTCCCTAGTTCAGTAATGTAATTATTATTATCCAGTTTGAGTGTTTCAGCATCTTTTAATGGATCAGACATGCGGACCGACCATAGATCAATCCATTTTGAATCTACCATTATTGCTATTTCATCAGGACAATCTAAAAGAGCGAGTAGATTTTTATCTTCATATACAATATCACCATATGAAATAACAACATCCGCATCTTTTGCGCTATCCAAAAATGGTATGGCAGAAAATAAACTTGCTACCATATTGGTTGTTTTGTACTTCCAATTTTTGTATGTTTTAAAACCAAGTACTTCAATGCATGTTGAACGATAGCCGGTTACTATCGCAATATCATTTATGTTACATCGTCTTAATGTATTGATTTGTCTTGTCAATAAACTTTTATTGCCTAATTCAACAAGACATTTTGGTTTCTTATTCGTTAGAGGCCGTAATCGTTTCCCTTGGCCAGCGGCCAATATTAACGCACGAGTCATACTAAAAATGTCCTTATCAATTGAATATCCCTTTGCGTAAATGGTGTCTCGCGTTCAGGATGCCACATGATGCCTAATATTTTTAAAGACTGATGTACGAACCCTTCAATTCGGTGATTTTTGTCATAAGCAATTACGATGAAGTCTTTTGCAAGAGAATCTTGGCTGATGCTCCAATGGTGAAAACTATTCACCTCAGGATTGATAAGTTGTTCATAACCTTGTTTTATTATTAAAGAATGTCGGCATGCAATGTGGCCTTCAATGAAATCAAGCGTGCCGCCAAAATAAAGATTCAGCATTTGCATGCCTCGACATACGCCTATAATAGGTATATTTCTTTTAACGGCTGCTTCGATTAGCTTTTGTTCAAAACAATCTCTTTCAGCCGCAACATCCATGGCATTACAAGCCATTTGAGAAATTGAGTTACCCCCACTTAAAATGATGGCATGGATAAATAAACTATCCAGTATGTTTTCAATACTATTGGTGGCATGATTGGGAAATGGAAAAAGATAAAAACCGAGTTGTTTGATAAAATGTGTCCATCGTTGATCAAGGCTATCCCTTCTTTCATTATAATCGGTAATATAATCGACGCGTTGAGTGATGCCAATGAGTTTCATAGAACTTCTTTTATGATCTGATTTGCACAATCAAGTTCGATAAATTTCATTTTCGAAATTCGTTCATAGAGTTTTTCTCCAACTCCAATAGCTGCAGGTAAATTCATTTCCGCAGCTCGAATAGCCATGTGAGAATTAGCTCCACCGTACTGAGTAATTAAGCCACTTATATTATGTGAAAAAAGCCAATCGTATCCAGGATCGGCATAAGGAATTAAAATAATAGTATTTTCGAAATCAGTTTCGTCATTCAATTGCCTGACAATAGAAAGCGTTTTGTTAAGGGTAACAAAATTTGGAGAATTGCTATGTCGCTCAAAACAGTAAAAATCTTTTGTGTCTCTGATAACTGGCGGCAATTCAGCTAAGGTTGTTATAGTATGTTGTCGTTTATTTTCAGTAATTCGTTTTAGAAATACCTCTTTATCTATGATGTTCAACTTAAATTGCACCAGATCTCGATACGCTGAAAAAGACATATCATTGCGGCTAATATCTAATTGTTGCCCTAATAAGATACATAAATCCAATGCATGACTTAAATTACGTGTAAATTCAAATTTTACAAATTCACGTGCCTGTATAGCTTTTTTAAAATAGGTTATCAATTGAGTTGGATTTAAAAAAATATCTAGTTCTCTTAATACATTTTCTATTTTACTTATTTCAAGAGCAGTCAGTGTAAAGGGTGTCAGTGGCGAGAGTTCTTTTTTGGATGGACGAAAATAATTTTCAGGATCTTCCCAATAAGCAGCGTTCGTCAATTCATAGGTCCCTTGTCTTAGATGCCCATAACGATTTAACAGATCAGTAAGCTTGAGTTTATTATTGGAATATAATATTTTATCAGTCTCAAATTCACTCGTAATCGTTTTTATACTTTGTATAAATTTTTGATGCCTAGAGGGTGAAAAAATTTCGTTAGATACAAAACTATTTAAAAATGTGATAGCAATAAATCCTGCCCTTGCTGCATGTGCAAATGCAAAAGTTCCAAAATGTTTACAATCTTCTATTAGAAGATAGATTTTACTTATGAGTGGTAGCTCACTAGCAATAATATTTTGCCTACGATTTTCGAGTAACTTAATTGATGCAATATCATCGTCCAAACGCAATAGTGCATTCCTAGTTAGTGCCTTTAATGCAGTTTCTAACTCATCAATATCTTGTTTTACCAGCCCATAAGGTTCAAGCCTTTTTAAAGCAGCATCTACAAAATTTGGAGTCCATATGGTGAAAGCAACTTCAAATTCGATCTTATCATGCAATTGCTGATTAGCAGATAAAATGGAAATATAAGCGTTCGCAAGTTTTGAGGCTATTTGCTCAGGGAGGGAAGCTGGTATAAATGAATTAAGACTAGCTCGGGCATCAACATATGGCTGCCCCATTATTAAATAAATTAAAGGAGAAGGCCTAACATCTCTGTAACCAAATGTAGCACGCTGTTTGGCCCATGTATCATCTGTAATGAGATATCGATAAAGACTATAGGCGAGAGGTTTAGGTTTTTTTCCAATGATTTCTGCCGGATTCCAATCAGGCATATTTGCAAAAATTGCTTTTTGTCCATATACAAATGGAGATGGAGTGTGTTGTTCAAGAAAAAATGTTTTATTTTTTTCTAAATTCTCTTCAAACCATGGAGTATCAAATTCAAAATTACTATGATCAACAGTGATAGGTCTTACTTGAAAAATGTGTACAATGCCTGCTGTATCGATTGCAAATTCCACATCTATTTTGTCAAATTCTAATAATGTTTCAATTTCAATAACTGCTTCCAGAACAGGCAAAAGCTTCGGTTCAATTGTTTCAAGATAATCTGTTTTAAAACGGGACAAAATAATTGTTCGTAATGATTCTCCATAACCAGCTGTTACGGATTCGGTAGAATTTGTTTTATCATCAAAATTAAATCGGTAATAAGGCGCTCCTGTTTCAATATTACAGGTAAACACAACGCCAGACATTTTCACGTTAGCGATAAATTCTTGAATCAGCACTTGATTTTCAAGCGCATTCTCATCTGCGTAAGAAGATATGACCGCTTCAATTCCGTCACTTATTGCTTTTGTATGATGGGAATTTATGTTCAGAATACTTTTAAAGCAGCCAGCATTAGAATTTTTCCAGCTATCTTCATTATAGGAGCTGCTGCGAATAATAATTGAAGTATCAGAAAAAACAATTGAAATGTCATCCAACACACGATATGGTTGAGCCAACCAGTCTCCCACGGTAAAAATGAGCTGTTTACCGATGTGGCATTTTTTGACCATCGGTCGCAAATGATTTAAGGTCTCTGCCTTGGTGCCAAGTATAAATCGAGCTATATCGGCTGGAGCATTAAATTCTGCCCAAGCATTAGAAAGATCAACAGGCAAGAGATTAAATTGTTTGCATTTTAAATGTTGAAGCAATGTTATCAGACTAGTGCATGCCGTATCATTTTTTAAATTAGAAATATAATTAATAGCAGATTGATTAAAAAAAATAAGTCCTGTAAATTCTACCACCTCATGTTTTAATCCATAATCAAATAAGTCAAGCGTTTCTGCTTTCTGAATATCACTTATATGACGATTACTATACCTTTGTTTCCAATTTCTATCGAAACCAAATGTAATGTCAGCTTGAGTATCTAGTAGTTTTTCAAGTGCATTTTTCCTAAAAATTGTATCTGCGTAACAAAAAATTGCTGAATTACCGGTAAATGGGGCATTAAGAAAAGTATGTAAAATGTTATTGTTTTCCCAATCTGAGATCAATGTAAAATGCAAATTGGGATAGTTTCTAATGATTTCTTCAATCCGGTATCCGCCTAATAAGTGAATTTTATTTACATGCTTGATAGACTTAAAACAATTCATTTGCCAGTCTATTGCTTTTATCTTTTGTGTGATTGTCTTAAGAGCGGATGGATTAGTGCCGTGTGCAGGTTTTCCTGCTCCAAGAATGAAAATATCCATTGTTACTATTTTTTTCGCTTCTCAGCGTAATTATCGATGCGCTGTTTTTTACTAAAAAACAAAGATTTTAATTTATACCAATAACTTTTAATGGTTAATCCTAAAGCAACAAAAAAACCAATCACTGCTGACATAATAACACTTCCAGAGGCTGGATCAATGTATGCCATTGCTGGTGAAATCCAAAAAAAGAAAAGGAAGAAAAAAACACTAAAATGATTAAAACGTTTCATGCTAAAAATTCCTATAAATTAATTGTCCATCAGAACAGCTTTAAAATATTAATCATTCTTATAAATGATTATCTAATCAAAATCACCACAATTGACAGAAGACGAAAATCTGTGTAATTTTTCATGCTTTGTTAATCAAACCTAGTGAGTCACTTGACTTGTAACCTTGCCTAATTATTATACGTTGATTAATTTAGGCATGCAAGAAATAACTATACTACATTGGAATGAGAATATTTAATTAAAGCTCAGCGCCTACGTATCACAGTTATTCTTTCATTGATTTTGCTTTGAATAGTTCATGGAGAGAAATCAGAATGATCAGTTTATATAAAATCAGTGAAGATTTATTTAACATTTTTATTCTTCCTACCATTATTTTTTTGTCTTTCTGTTTTTCATTTATAGCCGCTAACATAAACCGGCCTGAATTAAATATACTATCTTTAGTCGTAATATTTATTATTTTTGAAAGTGCAATTCTAGCTTTTTATTTTTTTATAAAATGGTTTGCGCTAAGTGTTCATTATTTGCGTGGTTTATCACTTTTTTGGGCCATTTTTTTTCTTTTACAATGGTATTTTGTTCCATTCCAAAATTTAATGATGATATATACAGGAGAATCTCATAGATACGTATTGTTTTTCTTTATTTTTATTTTTTCTGTACTTGTCGGCTTCACCGCTAAAAATAATATTGTGTATCGTTTATTTTTAAATTTTTGTTTAATTTTTTTTGTACTTACTTTTAGCAAATTAGTTTTTGCATTTTTCACAAACCCTGCTAAATTTAATCACCCTGAACCAGCAATTGCTAAATTGCCTTATCAAACACATTCACCTCAACCTAAATATAAAAATATCTATTATTTTATCACCGATGAATTAGGATCTCAAAAAGGACTTCAGCAAGCTGGTATTGATACAACCTATCTTTTGGAATTTAAAAACGCATTAAAAGGAGTGGGGTTTACTATTTTAGAAAATAATTTATCGTCGTATAACGTAACTTATTTAAGTATCCAGTCAATCTTTGATATGGGATATCCTGTTGATGAAAAATCAAGCGGATATAAAAATATAAGTACATTCTATTCAAATTCTTTAAGGCAAAACAATGAAAGTTTACTTGAAAAACAGTTAAAAGCGTTTGGATATCAAAAATTAATCTATTTCGGTAATGAATTCCATAACTGTAACGCATTAAGAAAAAATATTATCTGTGGAATGGGGGTTAAAAAATCTTTTATTAATAATTTTTTAATGGATTATACTTTTAACACGTTTATTGAAATGTCTTTGTTTAAGAGTATATTGGAGCGATTAGGACTGCTTTATGGCCAAATAAATACATTGGATTACGTTTCTGAATATATCCAATTACATAAAAAAAATATTCGTCCCCAATTTCTTTTTGTGCATATTATAATGCCTCATCCACCATATCGAACCCAATCATGTGAAAGAGATAATCGTTATCAAATCACTGGCCTCATCAATAAAGATTTATATTTTAAATTAACAAAACATATGTATTCTAATTCAATAAAATGTTTGGAAAATCAATTAATTCCTGTTTTAGAATCCATTATGAAACAAGATCCAGATGCAATAATTATTGTGCAAGGAGATCATGGATCGGGATTTCCTTATTCAGTTGAACAAGCAAAAAATCAAGTTAGTAAAAATGCATTAAATGAAATGTTTTCAGCATTTAATGCGATTAAAATGCCTTCTGCGTGTTACAATCACTTGCCTGCGAGTTTAGGTAATGTTAATACAATTAGGCTGGCTCTTGCCTGTGCAGCAGGTGTAAACCCTAAATTGTTAGAAGAGAAGCACTTCATTGCATATTATGAAACACAGCATGGTTTTGGTAAAGTTTCCCCGTATAAAGCATGATGATCCGTTAACTGACGATATAAAACAATGCGACAGGTTTTTAGCTTAGGTTCTTAAGCAGTTCAACACTCGCAGGCAAAAATTGATAGCGAGATAATTCAGACGATAATACCCACAATAAATTTTGACCTTCTTTTTCGTAAGGTTCACCCAAATAATGATTCACTTTCCATACTGCTAACTGGAGCCTATAATCTGGATAATCGTACAAATAATCTAAAAGAGGAATGGCAAACTCAAGCTCAATCCCCAATTCTTCTCTCAATTCACGTTTTAATGCCACTTCAGCTGTTTCATGCGCTTCAATTTTCCCACCAGGAAACTCCCAATATCCGGCGTAAGATTTATCTGATGGTCGTTTTGAAATGAGAATTTTATCTTCTTTTTTAATAATACCTACAACAGCATGAATCATTCGCATCAAGCTAATTTACCATGACAATGTTTATATTTTTTACCTGAACCACAAACGCAGGGATCATTCCGTCCAATTTTTGGTGCAGATCGCGTGAACGGATGTTGTTGCGTCGTTTCATTTGCAACAGCAAGCTCATCTTCCTGTGTTGCTTGGTGTAACGCATCCACTGCAGAATGTTGATATTGAATATGTGGATCACTCAATGTTTTTTTGCGCTCAGCTTCCAGTGATACAACATCTTGCTCCACTCTCACTTCAAACTTACTGAGAGCAGCGATAACATCGTAATTCACTTTATTTAATAAAGCTTCGAATAATTCAAATGACTCACGTTTATATTCTTGTTTTGGATTTTTTTGTGCATATCCACGTAAATGAATGCCTTGTCGTAAATAATCCATTGCTGCAAGATGTTCGCGCCAACACGTATCGAGTGTTTGTAACATAACAACTTTTTCAAAATGATGCATCATCGATGGCTCAAATTGAGTTTCTTTTGTTTGATACAATGTTTTAAATGCCTCATGTAAACGTTGTCGTAAACGCTCTTCATCAATTGTTTTATCTTCATCTAACCAGGTTTGTATGGGCAAATTCAAATTAAAATCTTGAGACAAAGCCTGCATCAAACCCGCAATGTTCCATTCTTCTTCCATTGTGTTCGGCGGAATATAAGTTGTCATCACCTGATCCATGACATGCAAACCCATCTCTTGAATTAAACTTGAGACATTTTCAGCATTCAGTAATTCATCACGTTGTTGATAAATAACTTTTCGCTGCTCATTTGCAACATCATCATATTCTAATAGTTGTTTGCGAATATCAAAATTGTATGCTTCAACTTTACGCTGAGCATTTTCAATGCTTCTTGAAAGCAAACGAGATTCTAGCGCAACACCCTTTTCCATGCCAATGCGCTGCATAATACTATTCAAGCGCTCGCCGCCAAAAATACGTAACAAATTATCTTGCAAGGAAAGATAAAAGCGTGACTTTCCTGGATCACCTTGACGACCTGAACGACCACGCAATTGATTATCAATGCGACGCGATTCATGGCGTTCAGTACCCAGCACATACAACCCACCAGCGTTTACCACTTCTTCATGTCTTTTTTGCCAATTGATTTTGCGTGCTGCTATTTCATCTTGTGTTGGATTGTCCAAGGCTTTTAATTCTGCTTCAAGGTTACCACCCAATACAATATCTGTTCCGCGACCTGCCATATTTGTTGCGATCGTCACAGCCTGTGGCCTTCCAGCTTCTGCAATAATTTGTGCTTCTTTTTCATGAAATTTTGCATTTAAAACTTGGTGCGGAATTTTTTCTCGCTTCAATAATTCAGAAAGATGTTCTGAGGCTTCAATAGAAGCAGTCCCTGCCAAAATAGGTTGGCCTGTTGCATGCGTTTTTTTAATATCTTCAACAATAGCTGCAAATTTTTCCTCGATAGACATGTAAATAAAATCGGGTAAATCGGCGCGTATCATGGTTTTATGTGTTGGAATCACAATCACTTCTAAACCATAGATTTGTTGAAACTCATATGCTTCAGTATCTGCTGTTCCTGTCATCCCTGCCAATTTATGATAAAGACGGAAATAATTTTGAAAAGTAATGGAAGCAAGCGTTTGATTTTCTTGATTGATCTTCACTTTTTCTTTTGCTTCAATCGCTTGATGCAAACCATCAGACCATCGTCTGCCTGGCATGGTCCTGCCTGTATGTTCATCAACAATGACCACTTCGCCACGTTGCACAATGTAATCGATATCACGATGAAATAGAGTATGTGCACGTAAAGCAGCATAAATGTGATGCATTAAAACGATATGGTGAGCATCATATAAACTTTCACCCTCATGTAAAAGCCCTGCTTCAGTCAATAGACCTTCTACACGCTCATGGCCCTCTTCAGTAAGATGCGCTTGTTTTGATTTTTCATCTAGCGTGTAATCCCCTGGGCCTTCTTTTTCAGCTTGTTTTTGAAGCTGCGGTATAATTTGATTAATGGTTGTATATAATTCAACACTATCTTCTGCTGCACCTGAAATAATAAGTGGTGTACGCGCTTCATCAATCAGGATGGAATCCACTTCATCGACAATCGCATACTGTAAACCACGTTGGACTTTTTCACCGAGATTAAACACCATATTATCGCGTAGATAATCAAATCCAAATTCATTATTGGTACCATACGTGATATCCGCAGCATAGGCTTGTTGCTTTTCTTGCGGGGACAGGCCATGCAAATTCACACCAACCGAGAGACCTAAAAAAGAATAAATTGGCCCCATCCAAGCAGCATCACGCTTGGCTAAATAATCGTTGATCGTCACGATATGCACACCTTTACCTGGCAATGCATTTAAATAAATCGATAAGGTCGACATTAAGGTTTTGCCTTCACCCGTACGCATTTCTGCAATACTGCCGCCATGCAAAACCATCCCACCAATGAGCTGCACATCAAAATGGCGCATTTGTAATGTACGTTTTGCAACTTCTCGCACAACAGCAAATGCTTCAGGGAGAAGAGCATCTAGCGTTTCGGTTTGAAGACGCTCGCGGAATTCGTTTGTTTTTGCTTTTAAGGCTTCATCAGATAAACCTGCAATCGCAGGTTCGAGAGCATTAATTTGATCGACTGTTTTCCATAAACGGCGTAACACGCGTTGATTACGGCTTCCAAGCAGATTCGTAAAAATACGATTTAACATGATTATTTTTTGTACCTTGCAATTAAGACGATTGAGACCAAAAAAGATCCACTAGTTTGACCAGAATGTCAAATATTAGTTATGATCTGAAGTAACACTCATTTCGGTAATACTTATGACTACTGATGCTTCTAAAAAAGTAATGGCTTACTTTAAATCACCACGCGATGATTTAAAACAATTTTTTTCTAAACTTAAAATACGAGATGCGCTAGAAGAACGATTAAGTCACTATTTACATCCCTCTATTCAAAAAGATTGCTGTGTCGCCCATCTGAATGGTTCGCGATTGACCATACTCACTGCAAATGCTGCTGTCGCAACACAATTACGTTTTGAAGCAGCAAATTTGCTTAAGAAAATGCAAGGTGATCCAGTATTGAAGCAGATTAAAGAAATTCATTTTAAAGTCAGCGTTAATCAATTTATATCAAAACCGCCGCTCAAAAATAATCCAATGGAACCTTTATCCACGGAAACGTCAAAAACTGTTTTTGAAATTGCAAATACGATCAAAGACGAGCGTTTACAATCGATACTCAAGAAAATTGCAGGGTATGTTAGAGAAGACCGATAATTCCCCCTGTGACCGTGGTTCCAACGCGACTGTGTCATTCCCGCGAAAGCGGGAATCCACTCATCCGTTAACTCATCTCAAGATCTGTGAATATATCAGGATAGATTCCCGCTTTCGCGGGAATGACACGGTTACAGGGAACAGGGAAATGACTGAAAAAAACCTAAGCTTCTACTAAAATTGGACGACCATAAGAAATTGGGGATGTTTTCTTTTCAAAAGTCACGTATTCCCAAACAGCCTGATTAGCGAGTAATTGACGAAGTAATTGATTATTCAATGCATGGCCTGACTTATAGCCACTAAAGCTACCAATCAAACTAGAGCCAAGCAAATAAAGATCACCTACTGCATCGAGGATTTTGTGACGAACAAATTCATTTTCATAACGTAAACCATCTTCATTTAAAACGCGGAAGTCATCGATAGCAATAGCATTATCTAAACTTGCACCACGCGCTAAATTCATGGCTTGTAATTTTTCAAATTCAGACATAAATCCGAAGGTCCGTGCTCTGCTTACCTCTTTAACGTAAGAAAGGCTAGAAAAATCCAGTGTTGCTGTTTTTGTGTGTTGTTTAAACAATGGATGCTCGAAATCAATTGTAAAAGTAACTTTAAAACCATCAAATGGTTCAAAACATGCCCATTTATCGCCATCGGTTACTTTAAATTTACGTTTGATGCGAATAAAACGCTTTGCAGCATTTTGCTCTTCAATCCCTGCAGATTGAATCATGAATACGAAAGGGCCTGCACTACCATCCATAATTGGAATTTCAGAGGCGGTAACATCCACAAATGCATTATCGATGCCCAATCCAGCAAAAGCGGACAAAAGATGTTCAACTGTAGAAACTCGAACACCGTTCTTAATCAGTGTTGTAGAAAGCGTGGTATCACCCACATATTCGGCTAATGCGGGAATTTCAACAAGCGGTTCAAGATCTGTACGACGAAAAAGAATACCTGTATTGGGAGGGGCTGGGCACAGTACAAGTTCTGCCCGTTCGCCACCATGTAAGGTGACCCCTGTTGCTTTAATTACATTTTTCAGTGTGCGTTGTCTAATCATTCATTAGCTTCTAATTATAGAATAGAAAAGATTATACCATTGATAGGACATTTTTAAAACAAAACGCCCGCTTTCAATAGCTAATGCCTACTTCAAGACCCTTGCGCTTTTTATCATATTTGCAAAGACTGCGCTATCTTTTTCGTAAATTTTGCGTAGACTGAGATCGGCATATGGGGCTTTGTCTCCTTGGGCTAGAAAAGAAACCCGGTGGTGAACTTTTTTGTTCAAGACAGAGCGTATCCTTCAATTTACGATTTTCTTGTTTCAGTGTTTTTTCTTGTTTTAGTTTTTCTTGTTCATCTTGTTTTTCATTTCTTAGCTTCAATTCGTTATGAAGCTGTTTATTCTTACTCAGATAGTGTTCCAATTTTGTTGCATAAAAAATCACATGATCTAGGGTAAACGGCGACTCCTTAGATAATTTCATTAGCTTTTCATAATCCTTCTCATAAACATTAATAAGGGGCTGAAGGCTCGTTTTGTCTTTCACCTTATTCATTAAGTCGTATATCTCGTCCCATAATTTAAGCCCTTCTGGAATTTGAGAGAATGTTGATTGACATTTTTCAGTTATTTTTTGCTTGCTCAAAGCAAGAAAAGCTTTCACGCCCAGACGATCTATAAATTGTTGGACTGCAACAGGATGCTCAGGTAATTGATATAAAGCCTCATCCATCACCGTTTTAAATTGCTTGGCCATATGAATAACCTCAAGAGGCGTACGCAGATGATCTTTTGGGAAGACATCAGAATCTATAATATTTTTGAGTTTTATCTTTGCGGTTTGCGCACGTTGATCTGCAGCAAGAATCAATTGAGCTTCTGGTGGTTTACTCTTCCTCTGTCTGCTTTCGCATAACACCTGAGATAAATCATTTAATAGCGTCTCTAAACTGATTCGTTTATCCGGATTATATATTGTTGCGTCACGGACGAGTTGAGTTAATTTGTTTTGATGTTTTTTATCTAAGTTTTTTTTGTAATAAGAACTGTAATCGGGATCAGAAAAAAGCTTAGCAGGATAACCCTCACCTTTAACAAATATTTTATCTAACCCTAACCCGGGATCAGTAGGATCACCACCAAAAAACAAATTAAGTAGTTTTCCATATGCATAAATATCTGCCCGCTGATCAATAGCCGTATTAATATTCATTCCTTTATACCTTTTTTCACTTTTAAAAATTTCGGGCACGAAAATTTCAGGTGGTATGAAGTACGGAGTGCCACATATTATTTCTGTTGTTTTAGAAGACATTTCACAAAATTCATTATCAAAAAGAACAATGTTTAGTAATGCTTGATCTTTGGTATTTACAATAATATTGTCCGGTTTAATATCTCGATGAACGATGCCCTTATCATGAAATTTTTTAATTTCCAATCCTATCCAAAGCGCTATTTCAAGTGTTAAATTCACGCTAGCTCGTGTTAGATTATTACTCATAAAAACGTCACACGGCTCTCCTTCATGTTTTTCAGTAACCAGCATACTGACGACTTTTGTAGAATTCGCCTTAAACAAAGTTGGTAGCTTTATCGTTTGTTGTACCATTTCCGAAAAATCGATGTCATTCTTGATTGAAGAATAAAGGGAGTACTTATTTTCATTCAAAAACGAAAAGGTATTCTCTTGTGTTGGCATAAATTTACGATCTGACTCAGGAATATCATCCAAGTTTACAAGTCGGAATTTTCCGACCGAGGGCGATTCAACAAAAACCATTCTTTCATCCGGTTGAGGTTTTAATTCACCAATACCAAAAATAATTTTGG
>Ga0155583_129_pt1 | contig 31135 bp, 25 predicted proteins | sample RifCSPhighO2_12_FD_107240 | JGI IMG/M metagenome (GOLD analysis project Ga0155583, IMG submission 107240) | Gammaproteobacteria bacterium RIFCSPHIGHO2_12_FULL_38_14 | reverse complement strand
AAAAAATAATACTAAATTTCAACTGTCACCAAGGCCATCAAAACGACGAAATTTTGGTGAGATTGCTTCATCTTTTAAGTCTAATCCAAAGTGATATTCCTCCTCTTCATTAAGGGGCGCTTGAGAAGATAAAATTGAAAAAGGTTGAAGTGATTGTGGCTTATTTTTAAGTTTGGTTGCTTTTTTATTTTCTTGTTCTTTTTGATATTTTTCGAAAAATATTTCATTTTCTGCTTTAAGCGCCTCATCACAAAGCGTGCAATATTCACTATCTTCTGTTTTTATTTCTCGTACTTTATTTTGAATAGCTTCATGAGCATGCCCTGGTATGGGGCGAAAAGATTGATAATGATATTCTTGAACTAATCCAAAATAAGCAATAGGTGCGTTGTCAGAATATTTATGAATAACAGGAGGTCTAGTATCAGCAAAGACAACAATGCTGATACCAAAAGCCATAGAGGCAGCTTTTATTAAATCTTCATTGGCCCAAAAGCCATAACGCTTTGCTACATCAATGTACTCATCGAAATTGGAATGACCGTCTTGCGCATTGGGCGAATAAAAGTCTTCAAAAAGTAATCTTTGGCTTGCAAGACAATCGATAGTCCGTGCACGTAAATAATCAACGTCCATTCGATTGACATTTGGAATTTGAAGAATTTTGAGCTGATCAAGTAAAGCTTGAAAAAAACAACTGCCATCCCGTTTAACATCATGAGAAATAAATCCCCACTGTGTTGCAACTTGTTTGAGTTGTTCAAGTAATAAATCGTTTCGAGTTGGTAGAGGTTTATTTATTGTCTGTACAGGTTTCGTTAATTTTTCAATCGCTGAAAAAATGTCAGCAGTTGTTGCACCAAAGTTAGTCAGAATATTAGATGATGCATTTTTATCAGATTCCTTTGTCAAAGGAATGGGCGGCAAAGATGAAAAAAAGATTTCATCTGCGTAATTCATTTGCGTACGGTAATTTTTGCGTAACTGCCCTATACGAGTTATTTCATCAGCGTCATACAGCATTTCATATGGCATCATTTCTAAATATTGAATCGCTTCAGAATAAGAAAGGCCTGACTCTTCGAATTTATTTTCTTGGTAAAATTTTGCCCCTTCTTCAGCCCGTATATAGGCATATAATTCATTGGGATGAATAGCAATGCCGGTTGTTTTAAATCGTTTATACAACATATTATATTGGTTTTGGCATGCTTTTACTTTATCGTCAGCATCCTTAGTGCCACCTTGATAACTCAGATAATAGCCCGCCCACATTTGTAACAATTCATCTGCAGCTTCTTCATCACCCCGTTCTAAAAAAATTGCTGCGCTTAAATGTATGGTCGGCAAAAGAAACTCATTACATTTTTGATTAGAGATTAAAAGGTTAATCATTTCAGACTGATTAGCTAAAACAGCAAACGATAGCGCTGTCATTCTCAAATAGTTTTCATTGGCAACATGCGCGGGTTTATTTTTGATATAATCACTGACAAATTTCACATCGCCCACGGCAGCTTTGACGTGAAGCTCAGTGGTTTGATCTTCAAGTAGTTCAACATATGCTGAAGAATGAACAAACAAATTGACGACCTCATGATTACCCGCTTCTATGGCGTTTACCAGTAAGCTTTTTCTTGTAACGAATTGAATAAAATAATATTCTCTGCTGGTACTGAGCGAATAAATACTGAGCAAATAAATCATGATCTTTGCAGAGCACGTTCGAGCGGCGAGTTCAAAAGGGCTTAATTTTGTTTCAGGGTCGACCTTGCTGAGCTCAATATGAATGTCATCTTCATTACGGCCTTCATTTTCACAATAAACTTTAATCGCATCAAGGTCTTGTGCTTTAACAGCATCATACAAAGGAGATTTCAAGGTACAACCCTCTCATTTTTTTATTTTAACATGGCTTATACAATATTTGCCTTGAGCCTGTCTATTAATTTTTTGATGGGGGGTTCTTCTGCAATATGGCGATCAACGCACACAAAAGCAATGTGTTCGAGTTGATCGGATATTGCGCTGATCATAATAGATAATTGATCTAAAGTTTGTATCTTTCCTTGTTCATTCACCACTAAAATAGGATCGTTTTCACCGCTATAAGCCCGGTGCGGCGTTTGAATCAGTGCAATTTGCCAAGATGCATAAGATGGATGAGCCGCTTTAAAATGTTGTAATTCTGTTTCTAATTTTTGTAAATCGACTGGATTAACACGTAAAATTTTTGGCATGTGTCGGTATTGCAAACGCTTTGCAATGTGGACTGCGGGATGATTGTAATTGAAATTTGAAATCATTCGGACAATAGAAAACACATCATAATCACATAATTCTTTATAATTTGAATAATTTTTTGATAAAAACAAAAGCTTTTCTTGCTGAATATTTGTTTTTATTTTTACGCGTTGATTGAATTGATTGGCGGATATTAAGAATTGTCCGAGTCTTGTTTCTCGTATCGATGCAAAATGATCATCGTCTTCAAGTGATGCAGCAAGACTGGCAAGCCATTCCACAAGATAAAATTCTAGCGCTAATTTTTTTTGTGAATGATAAATGTTCCTTAGCATTAAACGTCTTGCCATTAAATAATGTTCAACAACGCCTATGCCTTTATGGGTGATGCCTAAACGTTCGCCTGAATTTGAGCCGACAATAGTCATGCAATGTAGCATCCAACGAAAATCGAATTCACCATATCGAACGCCACAAAAATGATTATCTCTTAGTAAATAATCAAGCCGATCAGCATCCAATTGGGATGAAACAATATCAGCAAGCACCCGCTTTAGAACAGGTTGATGCATGATCATATCAGCAATAAATTTAAATTTTTCTTCGGTTAAATGATGCCGTGGATTACGTTTATTATAAGTATTAAAAAAATCGATTTGTTTATAATCTGAAAGAAAATAGGGTGTCCAATCTTCATGTTGAATTAATTTTTGATGAAATATTCCTTCGAAAGCATGTGAAAATGGGCCATGACCAATATCATGCAAAAGACAAGCGATCATGACTAATTGACGCTCTTCATCAGCAAGGCCTATTTTATGCGCGATTTGACTACCGACATAACAACAGCCTACGCTATGATTAAAGCGGCTATGGACAGCACCAGGAAAGATGTAATCACCAAGGCCAAGTTGTTTGATGTGACGAAGACGTTGAAAATTTTGGCTATCAACAAATGGTTTGATCCAGGCATCTTCAGTGCTTGTGAATTGCATGGTCCCGTGTACGGGGTCTTTAATGACATGGAAAATGGGATGCATGCACTCTCCTCTTGACTCTATTTTACGATCATATTCTAATGCAGTCACTGATAATATGGAAATAACGTTCCTGCTCACGAAAGGTGCTGACAATACGTTTTTATATTTTGACCGCAACAGATTCATCCCTTTCAGCTGTTGCTCAAATGGACTCCTGTCCATTTGTCAAAACATAAAAATGTATTGTCAGCACCTTTCGTGAGCAGGAACTCCTATGGAAATAATGACTATGTTTGTAGGGATCACAAAAAAACTTTTTTCTTCTTCACAGCTTTCTAGTCAAGAAGAACGCTATCAGCATTACCTAACTTACGGTTATCCATCGAATCATACCTACAAAATTTCTCATCGAGCGCTTTCCCCAAAATATAAATTAGCTAAACGATATAAAAAAATTCGTCGATTATTTCCTGAACCCTTAACCAGTTTTGTTGAAATCGGTTGTTCTAAAGGGTTTTTTGTATTTTCTGCGGGGGCTTACCCTGATTGTACAAGAAGTTTAGGGATTGATGTAAACAATCACGATATTGAAATTTGTTTATGGGTCAAAGATAGAATTAAACATTCGAACACTTCATTTAAACTGATGCAGCTGCATGAACTTGCAGAGAGTATTCATCAATTCGGTGGACCTTTTCAAACGGTTTTGATTTTAAATACATATCAATATTTGTATTTTGGCAGCGATACCGTTTCAACGTGTTACCTTAATCATGATGTTATTTTTGGTTATTTACGGAAAATTTGTAGCCATAGAATTATTTTTAATAATCGGATTGAACTTGAGGATTGTCAAAATACAGCGCGGATTGCAGTCGCTAAAATGGATAGTGAATTTTACACAGAAAAAAATCTTTTATCCGCAGCAGAAAAATATTTTGCTGTGCAAAAGCACGGCAAAATTGGTCAATATCCACTTTTTACTTTTGATGTGAAGTGATTTTTTAACAAAAGTTGTTATCCTGAACGTAGCGGTTGTCGTCCTGAGCAGGTTTGTCATCCTGAGCGCAGCGAAGGATCACTATCTGGTTAACATGATGATTGTCATTATCATGAAGAATTTGAGCTGATCCTTCGCTGCGCTCAGGATGACAAACCTGCTCAGGATGACAAACCTGCTCAGGATAATAGCTTTGTTAATTTGACGCCGGACCTAATGCAAAATGTTTAAGAACAGTATAGCGTGAACCATCAGGCATGGGATCGCTTTGAAATAAAATGACTTCATTTATTTCCATTGGAGCAATTTTTGGCAGATCAATTTCTTGTAAAAAATGTAAATCAAGATGATGAGTATGTTTGATTCTCCCCAGCGTCAAATGTGCACGAAAAGGTCGTTTTTCTGTGGAGTAACCCGTTGTTTCTATGCCTTGACCAATCAATTCAGATAAAGCAGCAAGTTCAGATTGGGGGTTCATGGTGAGGACAATCACCCGAGGCAGATAAGGATGAGGAAACAAATATAGTGCTTCACACGTGATGTTGATTGGAGGCATCGATTGTAAAACGAGCTTCACTGCATCCACTAAACGAGGTAAATCATCAAGCAAAACTTCGGGTAAAAATTGTAAAGTGATATGTAAATTTTCTGACTTTGTCCATCGTATATGATGTGTTTTCGATATTTTTTTTAATTGAGAAATAAAATGACTGAACTCTTTTTTGACCCTGTCGGGGAGATCTAGTGCAAAAAAAATCCGAATTTGCTGTTTCATTGTCATTCCATTTCTCCTCGCGTTTGATTAAACTTTGAGATAATCTGAGTACAGTTGATGATGAGTGAGTAGGGTTTCATTATGGTTAGAAAACGTGGTCTTGGTAAATCTCTGGATGCATTACTTTCATACACAAACCAAGATCAATCACCATCATCGCCTGAAATAACCGTTTCTTCTTCGCAAGAAAAATTCATTTCCTTATCCGTTGATAGCATTCAAAGTGGAAAATATCAACCGCGCCGAGGGATGGATGAAGGCGCATTGAATGATTTAGCCTCATCCATACGTGCCCAAGGTATTATCCAACCTTTAATTGTGCGTCCGGTTGGAAAAAAATATGAAATCATCGCAGGTGAAAGACGATGGCGAGCAGCGCAACTTGCTGGTCTTGCTGAAGTGCCAGTCATTGTTCGATCTATCCCTGATGAAACGGCCATTGCAATTGCTTTAATTGAAAATATTCAGCGGGAGAATTTAAATCCAGTTGAAGAAGCGTTAGCCCTACAGCGTTTGATGGATGAATTTGGGATGACCCATCAATCTGCAGCAGACGCCGTCGGAAAATCACGCACGGGTGTGACCAATTTGCTGCGCTTACTGACCCTTCCCGATGAAGTCAAATCCATGTTAGAGCAAGGCTTGCTTGAGATGGGCCATGCAAGGACCCTGATCACATTGCCAGCAGCGGTACAATTGGAAGCAGCGCAATTGATTGTATCGCGCAAACTATCAGTACGCGAAGCAGAAACGCTGGTGAGACGTCTCCAAACCAAAAGCGAAGATATCCCTCCAACACAACCTCTTGATCCTGATATTTTGCATCTACAAGAAAGCTTATCTCAGCAATTAAAGCTTAAGGTGGCTATTCATTGTAATGCTAAGGGTAAGGGTAAGCTCGTTATTCATTATAAGAGTCTAGCTGAATTAAACGGCTTGCTTTTACAAATTCGGGACAGTCATTAAGTCTAGCTTAAGTTGCAACCTATATAATTACCTTATTATTTTTTGACTTTTTATTTTAAGTTTAAATAATTCAGGGGGTTAAAATGGGTGGTTCACGTAACGCAGATAATGGCAAATTAGTTCCAGTAGAAATCATGCGGCATATTTTTTCTTTTTTCCCAGTCAAAGAGCGGGGAAGATCCATACCACGCGTTTGCACGTTGTGGAACAATATTCATTTAGAGATGCAAAAGGCAAACCCATTAGAATTGAAAATAAAAGAACTTGAATTGAAAATAAAAGAACTTGAAGACTGGATTTATCATAAAACAAAGATAGGTATACATTATAAATCTATGGTTGGTCATTTAATAAAAAATGAAACACTACCGAAACTCAAAATTACATTTCATAACACGCTTTCTAAGCTATTTTTTGGACGTCCTCATTTTGCGGAAAATAGCGATCCTCAAAAGTTAATAAACGGGGCTGATCAATTTATTAAAAATCAAGGCCTTTATACTGAGGTGTTTTATGCATTATTGGAAATAGAGAGGCATCAAAATACAAAAAATGAAAACTACCTTATCAAGCGCAGGGCGTTACTCGACTCTGCAAATGTGTTTATTAGGGAAGATACGCCAGAGGATACAAGATTTTTTTTAAGTCATGTCAAATCATACATTGAATCTACACTTCCAAAAGCACAGGAAACGCATACAATGACAGCAGGGCATCGTTTGTGAGTTTAGAAAACAGATAAACACTATAAAATAATGAAATCACGCTAAGCAGTAGAAATTTACATTCACACAGGTTATCTTAACCAAATCATTTATTTTTGTGCAAACGAGGGACAGTATGCGTATTGAATATGATGTGAAATTAGATTTTAAAGACGTACTCATCCGTCCTAAGCGCAGTGTCTTAAATACGCGATCAGAAGTTAATCTTGAACGAGAACTCCGATTTAAACATACTCAATCGACTTGGTCTGGTGTGCCTATTATTGCTGCAAACATGGATCACACAGGCACTTTCGAGATGGCAGAAGCATTGTCTGAACATCATCTACTGACCGCCTTAGATAAATTTATAACGGTTGACCAGTGGAAAAAATTTTTAGAAACGCACGAAAATCTTTTATCTTACTGTTTTGTTTCACTCGGTATTGCTGATGTTGACTTTAAAAAACTAGATGAACTCATGGAATTGATCTCTTTTCCGTTTATTTGCCTAGATGTAGCAAATGGTTATACGGAACGCTTTGTGAGTTGTTTAGAACATTTGCGTGAAAAATATCCAAAGTCGGTTATCATGGCTGGAAATGTAGTAACGGGTGAAATGGTTGAAGAATTAATTTTATCTGGTGCAGATATCGTTAAAATTGGGATTGGACCAGGTTCTGTTTGTACTACCCGTGAAAAAACAGGGGTCGGTTATCCGCAACTTTCTGCCATTATTGAGTGTGCGGATGCTGCTCATGGATTAGGGGGGCATGTGTGTGCTGATGGTGGATGCTCAACACCTGGTGATATCGCTAAAGCTTTTGCAGCTGGTTCTGATTTTGTCATGTTGGGTGGTATGTTTGCAGGACATGATGAATGTTCCGGAGAAGTGTTGCAGGAACATGGGAAGAAAATAAAGCGTTTTTATGGGATGAGTTCGACGGAAGCAATGGAGCGACATCATGGATCCATTGCAGATTATCGCGCAAGTGAAGGCCGTTCGGTGAATGTTCCTTACCGAGGCCCTGTTAAAAATACAGTGTTAGATATTTTGGGTGGATTACGGTCCACTTGTACTTATGTTGGCGCGCATCGCTTGAAAGAACTTTCTAAACGAACTACTTTTATTCGAGTCGCTCGGCAATTGAACGAAGTTTTTGTCGCGTATGATATCGATAAGAGTAAGTGAATGAGGAGCGTCATCCCCGCGAAGGCGGGGATCCATTCATGCGCAAATAACTTCCACAACTATCCCCTATGTTGATTCTCTATTCAGTCTAAGCTATGCTTTTCAAACTTCGTATCTGGTATAGCTTATTTGCTGTACTCATGGAAGCGCAGATAGAAAGAAGAATCATTAACGAGGATATCCAAAAGTTTAAAAATTAGGAGAGTGGAATATGTTTAAAAAAATAATTCTCGCAAGTGTAGCAAGTGTCGTTTTAGCAGCAACCAGTGCAGTCGCATTTGCAAATGATGCGCCATACATTGGGGGTAGTCTTGGTATTAATGCAGATGATTTTAAAACCACAGACCATGCTGGTGACAAAGTTGATTTTAGTGGACGTGGTGCAGTAGGAAACATCTTTGCAGGTTACGGCGCAACTTTAACCGATACCTTCTACTTAGGGGCTGAAGTTTTTGCTGATCTTACTTCAGCCGAATCTGATATAAAGGCTGGTACAGATAGTTCTAAAGATACACTAGAAGAACGATATGGTTATGGCATTAGCGTTATTCCAGGCGTGATGTTGAGCGACCATACTTTAGCTTATGCACGTGCAGGAATTGTTCGTTCAAACTTTAAAGTCAAAGCAAACAATGTTACTTCTAGCGGAACAGAAAGCAATACCTTAACAGGTGGTCAACTCGGTTTAGGTTTGCAAACAAGCTTGACACAAAATGTGGATTTACGTGGTGAATATGATTTCACTGATTATCGCTCTGCTTCATTTAATACAGGTGGCGGTAATTCAATCAAAGTTTCTCCGCTTACGGATAGCTTCACTGTTGGTCTCGTCTATAAATTTGACTAACAAAGCGTTATAATCGGTCCCTGCATTTGATATTGTTGGATGCAGGGTCGGTTTTTTGAGAACGTTTATTGAACAGTGTCATTGTTTATGTGAAGAGGGACGTCGCGGCCAGGATGGCATAAAGCGCCGAGTGAGCTTGTCCCAGCATGTTTTAAGCTGGGATACGTTCCCGAGTCACATAAACAGTGACACTGTTCAATAAACGTTCTTGTTTTTTAGGTAAACACTACGCTCATGTCTTTTGTCATTCTCGATCGTGATGGTGTTATTAATTACGATTCAAGTGAATATATCAAAACACCCGCAGAATGGGTCCCCATTCCTGGCAGTTTAGAAGCCATTGCATTGTTAAATCGCGCAGGTTTTGAAGTGCTCATTGCAACCAATCAGTCTGGCGTTGCGCGCGGCCATTATACCCATGAAATGTTGAATCAAATTCATGAAAAATTTCTTCAACTGTTGACCCTACAAGGTGGGCGAGTGAAAGAAATTTTTTATTGCCCCCATCATCCAGATGATGATTGTTTTTGCCGAAAGCCAAAGCCTGGCATGCTGCATCAAATGCGAGAAAAATATGCGATTCCCTTAGCAGAAACATTTTTTGTTGGCGATTCTCTCGTTGATATTGAGGCAGCACGTGCTGCACAGTGTCGTCCACTGTTAGTTTTAACAGGACGTGGACGATCCACCCAAAGAAAACTTTCTCCTGAATATGATGTGCCAACGTTTATCGATTTGGCTGAAGCAGCTTCATTTATTATTGAGCAACAATCATGAAACAATCTTACTCAACAATGAATTTGTTTTTAAGGTCGCTGATTTTTTTTCTATTTTCTTGTATTACGATTCCGCTTTATAGCATTGCTTGTATCATTTCGTTACTCTTGCCGCTTCGTTATCGTTTTATTTTGATTCGATCATATTTGTACTCCGCGATAGTTCTTCTTCGAGTGGTGTGTCATCTGGATTATCGCCTCGAAGGGATAGAACATCTTCCCAAAGATCGCGCTGGGATTATTCTCAGCAAACATCAATCCACATGGGAAACCTTTTTTTTACCTTTAATTTTTCATGATCCAGCCATCATTGTGAAAAGGGAATTGTTATGGGTCCCTTTTTTTGGATGGGGACTCGCTGTTTCTGATCCGATTGTGATTAACCGCAAAAAAAAATCGGGTGCCATGCAGCAGCTGATGCAAAAAGGTAAAAAATGTTTGGAAAGTGGGCGATGGGTACTTATTTTTCCTGAAGGTACGCGTATTCCTGCCGGAGAGGTGGGCCATTATCGTTTAGGTGGTGCGCGCTTAGCTGCATCAACCGGCTACCCTGTTATTCCTGTTGCACATAATGCAGGTCGCTTTTGGCCTAAGCGAAAATTTATTAAGCAACCGGGCACCATTTCAATTGTGATTGGCCCGTTAATTGAAAGCAAAGGTAAGACGCCAGAAGAAATTATGGCAAAGACTAAAAATTGGATAGAAAACACTATGTTGCAGATCGATCAACGAGATTTGCTCGATTAATGCTTAGATGCTTCATCCCAATTCTTCCACGTTGTCGCTGTGCTTTACAAAACCAATCGGCCCCCTATCGATAAGACTAGCTTAATATTAGACGATTATAATCATTAAAAATATTAAAATAGTTAAGTTAAAACGAGGGGAAAGTAAGTGGAGACCAGACCAGAAAGCAGCACAGCCCTAATGCGAGCAGTATTATCTTCAAACGTTGATCCCATAAAAGAAGAATATGATACACTCCACGAAATTCTTACGCTCTGCATAAAAAAATTTAAATCTATAAAGCATTTTGAAATGGCGATAAGAAAAGAGAGAGGGCACAATCACAATCTCCATTTATCAGAATTTCTTAACAATTCTACTAAAAGAAAAGCGGTTTCTTATGCTCAGCTTTCTCCAAAACTAAAAGAAGAACTTTATACTTTTATTACGACAGATGAAAGAGTAAAAAATTTATTTCAGGAACGTACAGATCTTATAGAAAAACTTAAAGCAGTAAAAGATCAAAAACAATGGACAATAGAAAATTTAAAAAGAAAGCAAATCAACACTTGCTCTCAGCAAGAGGAAGAAGACAATAAAGTTTTAAGAAAAATTATATCTTTTATGGCTGCTAAATATAAGGAAGAAAATCCGCACATGCAAAAAGTTAGATCTTGGGAATTTGTTTATCTCAGATCTTTAAGATTGTCAGTTCATCTTTGTTCCACCTGGCGCTGGGATAACAGTTCTCATTTTACTCCTGATGCTAAAAATAAATTATATAAAAATATATCGGATGAGCATCATATAGCCGTAATTTCAGATGAAAATGGCGCAAATCTTGTAGAAGTCTTAAAAAAAATAAAGGATAGAACACCTTGGATTAAAAAATCAAAAAAAATCAAACTGTCATCCCCACCGGTAAACTTAGAAGTTGAAAAATTAGTGGAAGAATCAATCGTTGAAGTAACCAATAACAATTCAAAACCAAGTGACCTTTCTCTTCATTCGAATCAGGTTTCAATACAGCAATCGGAAGAAAAAAGCTCAGAGGTGGATGATGATAATCAAATAGCGGAACTTCTTACCGGTATCAAGAATCGTAATTGATTGTAGAAAGCAGCGTTATGCTTGAAAAACTAATCGGCCCACCTATCGATTCATATAAGACTGGCTTAATATTAGACGATTATAATCATTACAAATATTAAATATCTAAGTTAAAACGAGGGGAAAGTAAGTGGATACCAGACAACTAGACGGCACACTGCTACAAGCATTATTCGATGTGGTAGAGCAAGAAAAACTAATAACATTTAAAGAAGAATACGAGACAATTGATAAGATTATTACCATTTGTAAAAATAAAATGGGGTCATACATTGCGCTAGAAAGAGCAATGATAGAAAATACAGAGCATAATAATCTTGGCTTTATATCAAAATTCTATAGTAAATCGGAATCTCTTCAAAGGAGAACTCTCCAACCACACTTTTCTCCAGAAAGAAAAAACCAACTTTATACTGTTATTACGACAAACGAAATGGTTAAGGATTTATTTAAGAATGGTAAAAATGCAGCGCTTCTGGAAACGCTTCGTATTATAAAAGATAGAAAATCATGGACAATGGAAAATTTAAAAGATCAAGATCCAGCTTTAATCAATGTCCGTTCTCAGCAAGAAGAAGAACACAATGTATTGATAAGAAAAATTGTAGGCTATATGGCGAAAATTTATAAGCAAGAGAATAAAAATAAGCCCCTTGTTGAAAAACGAAAAATCCCAAACAGAAGAAAATATAATTTGGAATTTTCTTATCTCGTATCTTTGGGCATAGCAAAAAACATGGTTACCTACTTGCTCAACGATAAAAAATGTAACAGTAAGCATGCATGCCACCGTCATTTTAATCCAGAGGCTAAACACAAATTGTATAATGATATCGATGCTCGTCATATGACAGAAGATGAAAATATAAAAACTCTTGTAGTAGGGCTAGTTAAAATATTGGATGCAACACCTTGGTATAAAGAAAATGATAACGCATCGAAGAAAAGAAAATTTTCTGATACTGAATCAATTTCTAATGCTGAATCTTTAGATTCGGGCGGAAAAATAGATGACGTTAGGGAATCAGAAGCATCAGCGGTATCAGAAGATGAATCACTAAAAAACTCTTTTTCAAATTTGCCAAGCATTTCTAATCCTTCTCATCTTTATCCGCCCAAGGTTAAGAGTTCAAAAAAATCGGAAGATGCTAAATTAATGGAACAAATAGATGCGCTCATTGCTAGGACCAATCAAGAAATGATGAGATAATTTTTAAGGGTGCATAGTGATATAGCGTAATCAATCGATGAGTTTATCTTGTATTAATGTTTAGATGCTTCATCCCAATTTTTACCCACACCCACTTGAATTTTTAACGGCACCAACAGTTCTGCAACAGATGTCATGTGTTCTTGAATCGCTTTCGTAAAAATTTCTATTTCTTTTTCTGCAACTTCAAAGACCAATTCATCGTGAACTTGCATGATCATGCGCGCGTTTATTTTTGTTTGATTGAGCCAAGCATCAACGCGAATCATGGCAAGCTTAATAATATCTGCGGCACTGCCTTGCAAAGGTGCATTGATTGCAGCGCGTTCTGCTGCTTTTTGTCGCATGATTTTGCTTGAATTAATTTCGGCAAGATACAATCTTCTACCAAATAATGTTTCAACGTACCCACTTTTTTTTGCTTTTTCCCGTGTTTCATCCATGTATTTTTTTACATTGGGGTAGCGCAAAAAATATTGTTCAATGTAAGATTCTGCTGCTTTTCTATTGATGCCGAGTTGTCGTGTGAGCCCGAATGCAGACATTCCGTAAAGTAAACCAAAGTTAATAGCTTTTGCATCGCGACGCATGTTAGGAGTGACTTCAGCAAGTGGCACATTCCACACTTCAGCTGCTGTTGCTTGATGAATATCAAGATCATGCAAAAATGCATTTAAAAGATGCGGGTCTTTTGAAATGTGCGCCATTAATCGTAATTCAATTTGTGAATAATCCGCACTTAATAATTGATATCCTTTTTCAGCGATGAAAGCTTCTCGTATGCGACGACCTTCGGGTGAACGGATCGGAATGTTTTGTAAATTGGGATGTGAAGAAGATAAGCGTCCTGTTGCAGCACCTGTTTGGTTGTAAGAAGTGTGTATGCGTTTTGTAACGGGATCAATTTCTTCAACCAAACGATTTGTGTAAGTTGTCATGAGTTTACTTAAGCTGCGATATTCAATAACGATGCGTGGTAAAGCAAAATCAAGCGCTAATTCTTGCAAAACAGGATCGGCAGTCGATGCTTGTCCTGTTGGGGTTTTTTGTAAAATAGGCAATTTTAAATGATCAAATAAAATTTCTTGTAATTGTTTGGGTGAGTTGATATTAAAATTTCTTCCTGCAAGTTGATAAGCGTCTAACTCTAAGGTATTCAATCGCTTTTGCAATTCTATTCCCTGTTGTTTTAATTGTACCGGATCAATCAATACACCTGTTCGTTCCATGCGTGCAAGCACAGGAACAAGCGGCATTTCAATTGTTTCGTAAATATATTTTAAGCCAGGTTCTTTTTGTATGCGTGGGGAGAGTGCATGATATAAACGTAAGGTGACATCTGCATCTTCTGCCGCATATTTTCCAGCATTTTCAACATTAATTTGATTGAAACTTAATTGTTTTTTGCCCGTTCCTGCAATATCTTCAAATGTAATTGTGCGTAAACCTAAATATTTAAGTGCGAGTGTATCCATATCATGTGCATTGCTTGCACTATCTAATACATAAGATGCCATCATTGTGTCATCGCAAATGCCCTGCATTGTAATATTTTCACTCGCTAATATTTCTATGTCATATTTAATATTCTGACCAATTTTTTTAATAACAGGATTTTCTAGAATCGGTTTTAATTTAGCAAGCACAACATTTTTCGATAATTGTTTTGGTGCATCAAGATAATCATGCGCGAATGGCAGGTAAGCAGCCTCACCTTCTTTTATAGCAAATGAAACACCGACTAATTTTGCTTGCATGTAATCAAGGCTTGTTGTTTCTGTATCAAATGCAAAATAGGGACTATTTTCTAATTGCTTTAACCAATGATTCAATTCATCTTCCGATAAAATAATTGAATAGTGTTGATGATGTGTATTGATGGTTGATTTTTGCGAATCTAATTCTGCTTTTAACCAACTTTTAAATTCCATTTCTTTAAATAATGCAATTAATTTTTCATGATCTTCATTTTTAAGGGCAAGATTTTTCATTGTTAAGGATAAAGGCACGTCACATTTAATGGTGACTAAAGAGCGCGTGAGTGGAATTTGATTTAAAAATAATCGCAAATTATCGCCAGCTTTCCCACTGATTTGATCTGCCTGTTGGATAATATTGTCGAGAGAACCATAATCTTGCAACCATTTTGCAGCGGTTTTAGGCCCTACTTGTGGAACACCAGGAACATTGTCTGAGGTATCGCCGACTAAAGTTAAATAATCAACCATGCGTTCAGGTGGCACACCAAATTTATCTTTTACACCTTGTGGATCAAGGAGGGTGTTATTCATGGTATTGATGAGGGTGACATGATTGTCAACCAATTGTGCGAGATCTTTATCACCTGTTGAAACAAGAGATAGTATGCCTTGATCGCTTGCTTGTTTGGTGAGTGTACCAATAACATCATCTGCTTCAACACCATCAATCATGATGAGTGGTATGCCCATTGCTTGAATGATTTGATGGATAGGCTCGATTTGTTGAATCAGTTCATTGGGCATTGCTTGCCGTGTTGCTTTATATGCTGGATAAAGTTCATCTCTAAACGTTTTTCCTTTTGCATCGAAGATGACGACCATATGGGTTGGTTGATAATCAGTAATCAATCGTTTTAACATACTGACCATCCCATAAACCGCACCAGTTGGTGCACCTTTTGAGTTGGTGAGTGCAGGCAACGCATGAAATGCACGATATAAATAAGAAGAGCCATCAACAAGAACAAGCGGGTGGTTTTGATTTGACATGAATTTCCTGATTAAAAAATTTTGTCGATACAGTGGATTTTATCCCGTAGGGCCCATTAAAAAATTTCTTGGGGGCAGAACCTTATTTTTAATCTCTAGTCGGACTGAACTAACCCAATGAATTGCATCATCTCAAAGCCAATTCACTTTCATGCCAAAGGATGTGACTTGGATATGAGATGGTGCAAAGCTGTTTTGTTAGCTTGTTCCCGACTAAAGATTAAAAATAAGGTTCTACCCCAAAGAAATTTTTAATGCGACAACCCTGGGATTTTATCCCGAAAACATTGTATCCGAATGCGTTTTTATGTTAAAGAAGAAGACGGCATTCGGCGAAGCTTCATCAACGGAGAAAATAGCGTGAGCACTTTACTTTGGGAAAAATGTTTAAATTCTCTTGAGAGTGAATTTCCTGCTCAGCAATTTAATACATGGATTAGGCCACTGCAAGCTGAACACGCAGAAGGTAAATTGATTTTATTTGCACCGAATCGTTTCGTTTTAGATTGGATCGCAGAACGCTTTTTAACCAGAATTACTGAGTTAGTTAAGCAATTTAGTAGCAACCAACCCCCTGCAGTTTTATTAGAAATCGGCAGCACGAGTAGGCGAAGTGAACCTGTGCGGCAAGAACCCTCTTTTGTTACACGCCACTCTGTGCCAGCATCGAAATCAAGCACTTATCCAGAACAAGCGACTTATCATAGTAATTTAAATTCAAATTTTACCTTCGATAATTTTGTGGAAGGCAAATCGAATCAATTGGCTAAAGCCGCTTCTTTGCAAGTGGCTGAAAATCCGGCGGTTGCTTATAACCCGCTTTTTCTCTATGGGGGTGTGGGTCTTGGCAAAACACATCTTTTGCATGCTATTGGTAATCAAATTATCCGTAATAATGCAAAAGCGCGAGTATTATATCTTCATTCGGAGCGCTTTGTAGCTGATATGGTTAAAGCTTTACAGACGAATGCCATGAATGAATTTAAGCGTTATTATCGTAACGTTGATGCGCTGATGATCGATGATATTCAATTTTTTGCAGGGAAAGATAGAACACAAGAAGAATTTTTTCATACATTCAATGCACTGCTTGAAAGCCAGCAGCAAGTTATTCTTACCTGTGATCGCTATCCTAAAGAAATTAATGGCGTAGAAGAACGCTTGAAATCACGTTTCGGTTGGGGGCTTACAGTTTGTGTCGAACCGCCAGAACTTGAGACGCGCGTTGCCATTTTGATGAGTAAAGCAGAACAAACAAATATTAATTTACCTTACGAAGTTGCATTTTTTGTGGCAAAACGGATACGCTCAAATGTGCGTGAATTAGAAGGTTCATTGAAGCGTATCATTGCTAATGCGCATTTTACAGGCAAGGCAATTACCTTAGAGTTTGTGAAAGAAGCGTTGCGTGATCTTTTAGCATTACAAGATAAGCTCGTAACGATTGAAAATATTCAAAGAACCGTTGCAGAATATTATAAAATTAAAGTGGCGGATCTTTTATCGAAACGTCGTAGCCGCTCAGTTGCAAGGCCACGACAAATTGCCATGAGTCTTGCAAAGGAATTAACAAACCATAGTTTGCCTGAAATAGGCGATGCTTTTAGTGGCAAAGATCATACGACTGTTTTACACGCCTGTCGTATGATTGCTGAATTAAGGCAGACGGATGCGAGCATAGAAGAAGATTACACAAATTTATTGCGAATATTAACGACGTAGGAGTACCGTTCACGCCCTATCCATACGCGTGAACAGAACAGCTGACGACGTAAGTGAGGAATATCATGGACATTACTGTTGAACGAGAAGCCCTTTTAAAACCCCTGCAAGCTTTGTCCTCTATTGTTGAAAAAAAACAAACGCTTCCTATTCTGTCGAATATTTTATTAACCGTGAAAGATAATAAACTCCTGTTGACAGGAACGGACATGGAAATGGAATTGATCGGTTCTGTGCCGCTTTTGTCGGAAACACAAGCGGGTGTCGTGACCGTTTCTGCGCGTAAACTATGTGATATTTGCAGGACTTTACCGGAAGATGCAACTATTCGCATGACGCTTGAAAAAAATTATTTAGTTGTTCGTGCAGGCGATAGCTATTTCATGTTGAATACCTTGCCAGTCGAAACATTTCCTCACTTGGAAGCGGATCATTACGCTTTACAATTTAAAATTCAACAGGCAGCTTTGAAAAATTTACTGTCTAAAACCCATTTTGCGATGGCCCAACAAGATGTGCGTCATTATTTAAATGGCGCTTTTCTTCATATTCATCAAAATAAAATAACCTGTGTAGCAGCTGATGGTCATCGCCTTGCGTACGCAGCAGTGACGAGTGATCACTTAAGCGATGTTGACACAAAAGTGATTCTCCCTCGAAAAAGTGTGCTTGAGATGATTCGTTTACTGGATCAAGAAGCTGATGTGAATATTTCTATCAACGACCATCGTTTTTGTTTGACCACGAATGACTATATTTTTACCTCAAAATTAATTAATGCTCAATATCCAGACTATAATCGACTTGTTCCACAAGGCAAAATGATAGCGACAGCCGATCGTGAAGTTGTTAAACAAGCTTTGGTGCGTGCTTCTATTTTATCAAATGAAAAATTTAGAGGTATTCGTTTTCAACTTGAATCGAATGCACTACGAATTACGGCGAATAATGCAGATCAAGAACAAGCTGAAGAGGCGGTCCCACTGGATTATTCAGGGGATCCAATAGAAATTGGGTTTAATGTGGCTTATTTATTAGATGTAATGTCTGCAGTGACAACCCGTATGATTCGCTGTATTTTTACTGATTCAAACAGTGGTGTATTGATCCAACCTGTTGATGGTGATGATAGTTTGTATGTGGTTATGCCCATGCGGCTATAGGTTTTAAGCGATGCCGCTTACTTTATTGCAGCTTGCAGACTTTAGAAATTTTGCCAAAGCGCATCTTGAACCTTCTCATCATGGATTGAACATTTTTTACGGTGATAATGGCAGTGGTAAAACAAGTTTATTAGAAGCCATTTATTATCTCAGCGCAGGCCGTTCTTTTCGCACTGCCAGGTATCCGACACTCGTCCGTCATTCAACTGAAAAATTCTCTATATTTGCGCAAATATTGCATAATCATCAAAGAATTGTACCCATTGGGACGGAACGTAGCCTAGATGGTGTGGCGAGAATGCGCATGGCTGAAAAAGAGGTGATAAGTATTGCGGAATTAGCTTCGTTTTTGCCTATACGCATTATTCATGCACAATCACACTATCTATTTGAATCTGGGCCAATTTTTCGAAGGAAATATTTAGATTGGGGCTTGTTTTATCAAGATCCTAATTTTATTTCATGTTGGCGAGCATTTGAGAAGACTTTGCGTCAGCGAAACGCGATTTTGCGGCAAAAACATGGGATCCAAGCTTTTGAAGCATGGACAGTAGAATTAGCGCAGCATGCTTGCCATTTAGATACTTTGCGAAGAGCGTATATAGAACAATTATTGCCTTATTTTCAAGCAGCAGCAGAGACATTATTAGGGATCTCATCGCTTCAAATCCATTATGAGGCTGGTTGGGATACAACCCAGGATTATTACACCTTATTGATGGCACATCGATCAGCTGAATTTCGACAAGGACATACACTTTTTGGACCGCACCGGGCCGATTTTGATATTCAAAAACAAGGTGTTTCCATGAAGCAGTTTTTATCCAGAGGACAGCAAAAGTTATTGATTTATGCTATGATACTTGCCCAGGGTCAATGCTTTTCAGCGCAATCAAAAGGCTTGGTTTATCTGATTGATGATCTACCTTCCGAACTTGATTTTGACAGCAGAAAGAAGCTGATTGCTTTGCTGCAGCAACAACTGATGCAACAAGTGCAAATTTTTGTTACAGCGATAGACCCTCAAGATATAATGGCATCATTTAAAGATCAGGCGACTTTATCAACGAAATTGTTTCACGTGAAACAAGGCAGTGTGATGGAGAGCAACGATCCTCCTTGAGGAATAGAAGTTGGTTCTGCGCTATTTGCTATTAGAGGGGTTTATTACTGTGTCATTCCCGCCTTCGCGGGAATGACACAGTAATAAACCCCTCTAATAGCAAATAGCGCCATGGGTTGAAGGGGAGTTGTGATGTATTCAAAGCGTAGGAATAACTGGATGGAGAGGTTAAAGTGACTATAAATACAGCAGAAGGCTATGATTCCTCTAAAATCAAGGTGTTAAAGGGTTTAGATGCCGTTCGTAAGCGTCCGGGGATGTACATTGGTGATACGGAAGATGGTACTGGCTTACATCATATGGTCTTTGAATTGGTGGATAATTCAATTGATGAAGCACTCGCCGGATTTTGCGATACAATTTGGGTGACGATTCATAGTGATGAATCGGTAACCGTCAAAGATAATGGTCGGGGTATCCCTGTTGATATTCACTCTGAAGAAGGGCGTTCTGCGGCAGAAGTCATCATGACTGTACTGCACTCTGGCGGCAAATTTGATAATGATTCTTATAAAATTTCAGGTGGTTTACATGGTGTAGGTGTATCGGTTGTCAATGCATTGTCTGATACATTACATTTAGTGATTCGTATTAATGAAAAGCTTTATGAACAATACTACACACTAGGTGTTCCAAAAGCCCCGCTTAATATGATTGGTGAAACAAATGAACGGGGCACAGAAGTTACGTTTCATCCAAGTTCTGAAATATTTAAAAATATCAAATTTAATTATGATATTTTGGCAAAACGTTTGCGTGAATTGGCATTTTTGAATACAAACATTCGCATTTACCTCACCGATGAACGTGATGGAAGAAACGATCATTTTGAATATCATGGTGGGTTGAAAGGTTTTGTTGAAGACTTAAACCGCAATAAAACCCCTATCCATTCAAAAATATTTTATTTTCTTGCAGAAAAAGACAAAAGTTATGTCGAAGTGGCTCTGCAATGGAATGATACGTATCAAGAAAAATTATTTTGTTATACCAATAATATTCCTCAGCGTGATGGGGGTACACATGTCGCTGGATTCAGAAGCGCGCTTACCCGTGTATTAAATAACTATATAGAAAAGGAAGGTTTTGCGAAAAAAGAAAAAATAGCAACGACCGGCGATGATTTTCGTGAAGGATTAACGGCCATTTTATCGGTTAAAATGCCTAATCCTAAATTTTCTTCCCAGACAAAAGATAAATTAGTTTCATCAGAAATCAAATCTGTTGTTGAATCTTTGATGGCAGAGAAATTACAAAATTATTTAATGGAAAATCCCCAAGATGCAAAAAGTATTGTCTCCAAAGTGATTGACGCAGCACGTGCGAGAGAAGCAGCACGTAAAGCGCGTGAACTCACAAGACGTAAAAGCGCACTCGATATAGCGGGATTACCTGGTAAATTGGCGGATTGTCAGGAAGAAGATCCTGCACATGCTGAAATTTTTATTGTAGAGGGGGATTCAGCAGGAGGTTCTGCCAAACAAGCACGCGATCGTAAAACACAAGCGGTTTTACCTTTGAAAGGTAAAATTTTAAATGTTGAAAAAGCACGATTCGATAAAATGCTTTCATCAGTAGAAATTGGAACCCTCATTACTGCACTGGGTTGTGGGATTGGACGTGAAGAATATTCACCGGATAAAATTCGCTATCATCATATTATTATTATGACAGACGCCGATGTGGATGGTTCACACATTAGAACGTTGCTGTTGACCTTTTTTTACCGTCAAATGCCAGAATTGATCGAAAAAGGATATATTTATATTGCTCAACCACCCCTTTTTAAAGTTAAAAAGAACAAACAAGAACGTTACATTAAAGATGAAAAAGCATTAGAAGAATGGTTGATCCATTCCGCTCTAGATGATGTTGTTTTATATCCAGGAGATGGGACAAGTCTAAGTGGTGACCTGCTGGCAGATTGGGCAGAAGAATATCGCACAGCGATGACTATTTGTGGAAGACTTGCAAAGCGTTATCCACAGGCATTTGTTGAAGTATTGATGACAATGCCTGCTTTAAACGACACTATTTTACCAAATCAAGACGAAATGACCGCCTGGGCAGCAAATCTTCAAGATAAACTGAATGTTCATACGATGAACATGCCTTATTTTGAAGTTAAGATTGTTCAAGATAAAGAAAAAAAATGGTACCTCCCCGTGTTGACGATGACAAACCACGGCGTTATCAGTCAAATTTTTATTCATCATGATTTCTTTTTATCCACTGACTATAAAAAGCTAAATGAGATCGGTGAAAAATTAAACAAACTGATCAAACCTTCTGCTTACGTGCTTAGAGATGACGCAAAGCATTCTATTCAATCATTTTCTGCGCTGATGGAGTGGTTGATGACGATTGCCAAAAAAGGTCAAAATATTCAACGCTATAAAGGTCTCGGAGAAATGAACCCCAATCAATTATGGGAAACAACGATGGACCCTGCAACTCGTTGTTTGTTACAAGTTTCTATTGAAGATGCCGTTTCTGCTGATCAAATTTTCTCCACTTTAATGGGAGATGAGGTGGAGCCACGCCGACAATTTATTGAATCTAATGCTTTGGATGTCGTGAATTTAGACGTGTAAAAACAGGTTATAATATAAAGAAGAGTGATGAGGAGCTTTTTCTTTATGGCTGATATGTCTGCAGCAGCAGGACAAGAACAAAAAGGCCAGTCTGCTTTACTGGAGCAGTATGCGAATGCGACCAAGACTAAAGTACTCACTAGTCCTGCAGATCTCGATGCAAAAGATAAAACAATGGAAGAAATGCTTGTTTGGTCTAAAGAGCAAGGTAATATCGCTGTTTTAAAAAGTGGAACCATTTTGTCAGCAGAACCTACCTCACGAACGGTTCAGAATTGTAAGTCACTATTACTCAGTAAAGGTATTCATCCCGGGCATGTTTATGCATCGACTTGGCAATTGATTAATCTTTTGCTTGCAAGTGGTGTTGAAGAAGATGAAAGCAGAAGGCATAAGGGTGAAACAAGCGTTTCATTTAGCGATCAACAGCGTCATTTACGCGATCTTGTTTACGAAGCCGTGACCCAAGATGTGAGTGATATTCATATTCAAGTGAGAGAAACCTATACCAAAATTCGCATGCGTCAACATGGGGAGTTACGGGTATTTGCTGAATGGTCTGAAAAATTAGGACGTGAAATTGCAGCCGTTGCTTTTAACAAAGAAACAGATCATGCCACATCCCATTTTAATCCGATGATCCCGCAAGATGCATCCATGCCACTTAAAATTTACGGCAAAAATATCCGTTTACGTTTAGCAAGTGTACCCGCGCATGGTGGATTTGATATGGTCATGCGTATTCTTACAACAGGAAGTGAACGAAATAAAACATTGGATGAACTTGGGTATACAGGAAAGCAAATCGATATTATTAAAATGGCCATGAAATTACCTTTTGGTGCGATTATTGTTGCAGGACCAACAGGATCCGGTAAAACAACAACGCTTGCAAGTTGTATGGAAATGGTTGAGTCGACCGCTAAATTATATTCGATTGAAGATCCCGTTGAAAAAGTGGTAGAAACTGCGACACAAGTTCCAGTTAATACGGAAAAAGAAGATAGAGGTTTTGCGAGCATGGGCCGCGCGTCTTTACGTATGGACCCTGATGTTATTGTCTTAGGTGAAATGCGAGATGAAGATACAGCCCATGTCATGGTACGCGCATCCATTACGGGACATTTAGTTCTTACAACCTTACATACAAATCGTGCAACGGCGATAGTGACCCGTTTGGTGGATATGGGGATATCGCCAGTTCTATTAAGTGATAGTAGCGTGTTACGTTGTTTAATGTGCCAACGTTTAATTGCAAAAGTGTGTTCAGACTGTGCAATACCGCTTCGGCATTCACCTAAACACCAACCTTTTATCGCTGATTGGGAAGCAGTGCTTGGAAAAGAAATTATTGACCGTGCAAAAGCGCGTGGAAACGGCTGTGCAACTTGTCATCGTACAGGGATTGGTGGAAGAATGGTTATTGCAGAAGTAATTTGGGTGGATGAAGAAGGCAGACAATTTATTCAAAAATGCGATACACTAAATTGGGAAAAATATTTAAAAGAAAATGGCTGGTCAAATTTTCATGATCGAGCGATTGATTTAATTCAGTTAGGTGTGTGCGATCCATTTGATGCAGAAAAAGTTGTTGGTCCCATCAATCCAATAACCCAAGCGACCGTGTTTAAGTATACGGAGTAAGTTTGTTTTGTGACGAGTTTAGGATAAAGCATCATGGAATTCTCTTTAGATACATTAAAAGAATTATCATACCAACTTATTCTTGCCATTAAGCATTGGCAATTTGGTAATAAGGCCCAACTTGCTTTTCTTGAAGATTTATATGTTTTAATCAACGATGGCATTCCCGCCAATCGTGCTGTTGATATGATGGCTCAAATTACCACTGGGTTAACACGCGAAGTGGCGTTATCGCTTTCTCAAAAAATTGCTGAAGGGCAAGCACTTGCTGAAGGCATGAAAGAATGGTTCTCGGTCAATGTTGTTGAAATTATCAGAGTTGGTGAAGCGGGCGGTGCTTTATCACAGACCATGAAATCCGCAATTAACATGCTCTCACAACGGGGTGTAGCGATTGGGGCTTTTGTTGGTGCACTTAGTTATCCGCTTTTTGTTATTATTCTTGCCTGTGGTGTTATCGTTTATTTAAAAAATTCTGTTTTTATTCAATTTGAATCGATTAAGCCCATCGATCAATGGCCAGATTCTGGCAGACGACTCGTTTCTCTTGCTAATTTTGTCGAAAGCTGGTGGTGGATCACCGTTATCGCCGTGATTCTCACTATTTTTATTCTTCGCTGGGTGATGGTGAATTACAATGGTGAATTCAGACCCTTACTCGATAAATTTCCGCCTTTCACTTTTTACAGACGTTTTGTTGCAGCCCGTATGCTTGAAACATTAGGTGTACTGGTTGCAAATGGTGTTGTTTTTAAATCAGCTGTGAAAGTCATGCAATATCAAGCGAACCCTTATTTGCACGCACGTTTAGTGATGACGGAACAGTTACTCAGTATGGGTAAAACCAACATTGCAGATGTTTTAGATACAGGCCTTCTCGATGAAAAAGATTTAATGCGCTTACGCGTGATGGCAGAAGTCAGAGGATTTGAACATGGTTTAATTCGAATGGGGTTGAAGGGCGCAGAAGAAGGGACGAAAACATTAAAATTTATTTCGCGAATTATCGGTGGTTTTTTATTGGCTGTGGGCGGTATTCTCATTGTTATGATCGTTCAAGGCATTTATATGACGGGTATGGCAATGGGGGTTTAAATCTCATATGCAGCAAGGCATGACTATTCTTGAACTCATGTTGGTATTAGTAATCGGTGCGGTGTTTATTTTTTTAGGGATTCAACAATATCAAACGTATCGTCTCGATGCTGATTTACGTCAAGTCAAATCAAACGTTGGCATCTTGTCTGAAGCTGCAGCGAGGTTTTACTATGCTAATTGCATACGGCAGTGGAATCCCGATAGTGGGTATGTGAATAGCGCAACGGTTGGTGTGTTAGATCCTTCCAATACGCCGGCACCCTCTAATCCTTTCACAATTGGATTCTTCGCATTTGATGCCACATTAGGGCCTTATTATTCCACTAATCCAGTTTTTACTCCGTTTGCGCCGAAAAATAATTTCATCGTTTATTTTATTCGCACAGATTCTGATAGAACTATTCCACCTAGTACTAAAATTGGGACGATTGTGCAATGGCGTATCCGTGTAGCTGTGCGTGTTCCCGCCAGTAAATCTGTCGCTTATGCAAAGCAACTGAATGCCGATTGCACCACCGATACGCCAGCAAGTCTTGATGTTTGCCAAGCAGGGGTCACCAATAAGAATTATATAATTTTTGAGCGATTGCCTTCTGATGTATTAGGGACTTTATCTGGTTATTGGCTAATCATGCCGCAAGTCGCTGAATTTAAGCAAATGTATACAACTTATCCACTCTTGTATTTGATTAGTAAAGAAGGTGAAAATCAATATTTTCTATGCGCAAGTTAATGTGGGGGCCAAGCATGAAACCAATACCGCAACAAAAAGGATTTTCCTTGATAGAAGTGTTACTGGTATTGACTATTGTGAGTGTTATTTTTGGTATGGCCATGGTTTATTTGCAGCAAAGAACAGCATCCATGCGTGCGGATAAAGCTGTTTTAGATATGCAGCAAATATTAAATGCGGCCCTTTCTTATTACGTTGCAAATGGTAGATGGCCAACGGATTTTAATCCACCGATAGAATTAGATTCAACGTCAAAGTTAGTGGTAGAAAAATATCTACCTGTTGCACCACGTAGTTCTTGGGTTAGTACTGTAGGCGGAAATCGTTATTATGTGCAAAGTTCGCCTTCAACCTTTTATGTTGGCGTGGCTGTGCAAGGATCTACAGGAGTCGCACGGCCGTGGATTCTCCCAACAGCACAAACGATTGCTGGTCGTTTACCACTGGGATTTACGACATTTCGTCATGACGATTTTACCACTCTATCCTCATGTAGCAGCAACTCTACAATATGTTTTGCAGTTGGTGGAGTTAATGTTCCCGGTCAAAATCTTAATCAAGCCGATGCTGTAAGGTATGCTAATCTTTATCACCATGGTGCATGTGTTCCAGTACCAAAATGTCCCATTGACCCTCAAACGGGCACACAAATGACACCTGAAATTATGGTTGCACCAACACAAGTCAAAGGTGTGAATGATGTAGATACTGGCAACCCTGAAAATGTTTATCCCATCAGTAGTTTTCAAGCTTATTCTACAGGCAGTGGAACAGATACAGACCCACCCGCATGTATAGGTGGGTCACCAGTACCCTGTGGAAGCGGCAGTGATCCTATCGGGACAACCTATTGGCGAGTGTGTTTGCAAGTTGTCACCGAAAGAGGGGAGGTGACTTCTACTCCTGCAAATGCTTGGGGGCAATATGCGACTTTGCTTGCGATAACGAGATGCAAAATTAATAATGAGGCGGCTGGTTCTCCGTTTACAGTTTATAGTAATTAAGAGAATTGAGTAACTCCAAAGTTTTTTCATCCTGAGCAGAGCAGTTGTCATCCTGAGCGTAGCGAAGGATCTCATCATATATAAAAGCAGATCCTTCGCTACGCTCAGGATGACAACTGCTCTGCTCGGGATGACAAGCGTATGGATGTTTATTCAAACTTACCTACAATCTGGCGGATCAATCACACACTTGACTTAACCATTTGCAATAAATCTCTTATACTTGTAACCTGAGCATATTCCGGATATCTTGAGTATGATGAGCATGGACAGAAGGATGAAACACCATATTATGAAAAAAAAATATGGATTCATAATCTTTAGTTTTATTCTTTTTTTAATTTCCATTAATTCAATGGCAGGGTGGCAAGTGACTAACCCTGAATCTGCTATACCGCGTGAACCTTTTTTTCAAGCTGGATCACAACAAAAAACAGCTTTTGTTTCTGCTTACGGCGGTTCTGCTTTTCCCAATCAATATGCAAGTTTAGGCCAACCTGCGCCAGTTTATGCAGTGAGTATTAGTGGTTCATTGAAAGAAAATATTGAACGAATTATGGGACGATATCATTGGCGGGTTATTTGGAAAGCACCATACGATTATAACTTTGATGGTCGTGTAACCGGATCAAGCTTACCCAACGTGATTGAAAAATTACTGCAGCCTTTTCCTTTGCAGGCAGTGATGTATATGTCTAATCGAACACTAACCGTTATACCTCGGGCAAGAATATAGGAAGACGACTGTGATGGCAAAAAAGTGGCTTGTTTTACTTCTCTCAATTGTTTTTATTTTATCAGCTTGTAATTCTCCTGTTTATAATCAAACAGAAGGCAACGTTGCAAAGTCAATGATAAAAGTAAATCAATCCATCAGAAGACAAGATTTATCTGTAAGGCCTAAGCCTTCTCTTTTAGTCAAACGTGGACTGTATGTTGATACGACGCCCATCAGCCTTGATCGCGATCCATCGTGGTTAAAAGCACATATTGTTATTCGTGGTGATCAACTGCCTTTTTCTTATTACAGCCGTGTGATTGCAAGCGGTGCAGGTAAAAATGTCCTTGTAAAATATCAAAGCGGTTTAAATCAATCTGTCAATGTGACGCTCAATTATAGCGGTACAGTACGCGGCGCACTCAATCTATTAGCATCAAAAACAGGCTTTGTATTTACGGTGAGCCGAAATGGAATTTATTGGCAAGCATTTATAAGTAAAACGTACGATGTTGCCTTTATGCCTGGTGGAACAGACTACTTAATGGGACAAGCAAGCGGTTCAACAAGTGGTGCAACCAGTGCAAGCGGTGGCGGTGGAACATCGGGTAGCGTTTCCGATTATGTCACATCCGATATGTCTGCTTCACAATATAGCAATTTGAAAGGTACTTTATCGCTTTGGAAAGACTTGGAATTAACGATCAAACAATTATTATCACCCGATGGCACAGTCATGGTTTCAGAATCAACCACATCGGTGACAGTGCGAGATAGGCCAACGAACGTTCAATTGGTTGGTCAATATATTAGTAATTTAAATCATAACCTTTCTAAGCAAGTACTAGTGAAAGTTCAGATTATCGATATTGAATTATTAAATAATTATAACATGGGCATCAATTGGAGCATTATTACCAAAGCCTTTAACCAAACTGATTTTCTTATCAAAGGAAATTATGGTACGCCCGTTGCCATTACTTCCCTTGTTCCCCAGCCAACCGGCCAATCGACACCGATATTTGGTCCGCAGGGGACGGGTAAGGTGCCCAGTTATACTATTTTGTTAAATGCGTTAAGCGAACAAGGTAAGACATCGATTGTTTCAGAACCCAGAGTAGTTTGTTTAAATAATCAAGTGTCAGTCATCCGTATTGTCACATCACAAGGTTATGCAGCCAGTGTACAAAATACGACTTTAACAGGCACAGAAGGGGGTGCATCCACCACAGGAACGGTGACATCACAAATTACCCCAGGAACCGTTGTGACGGGTCTTACACTTTACATTTTACCGAAAATCTTAAAAGACAGTATTTATTTACAAGTGAATGCTGATCTTTCAACCTTAAACGCGCTCACAAATTTTGGACCTTCAGATGCGGAAGGGAATCAAACGAGTACTTTAATTCAGTTGCCACGCGTGACACAAAAAGGATTTAATCAACGCAGCGTGATTCACTCGGGTGATACGTTAATTTTATCTGGATTTAGGCAAGTCATGAATTCGACTGGCGCTGCTCAAATGATAGAATCACAAACATTAGGTGGTAAAGCGTCTCAACAGAAGAATGTAGAAACAATTATTTTAATTACGCCGATTATTCTGAGCGGAAGCGCATAATGGCTTACATTACACGTGAAGATGGCGAACATTTTGTTATTCCGTCTTATCGTGAAGTAATTACGGCAAAAAGCAAGAGTGCGTTAAAGAGCCATATTCTTACCTTGAGTCAAAATTATGGCGACCATATTACCTTGCGACGTAAAGGTACAACACAATATGAAGTCGCTTTTTCTCCTGATAGTGGCTATCTACTTGGCGAATCGATTTGGCATCACTTTAAACGTCCTGGGGATATGATTTATTGTGAAGCCATACCTAATACAACAGAGGCTCTTCTTGTCATTGTTAAAAATGGAAGTGTTTACCTAGATGGTAGTTTTCCGGTTGAAAGCATACCAGAAGAACTCGTTATTTTTTTAACGCAACAAAATGCTTTTGAAATCTTTGTGTATGGCGATGTGCCTATTAGTAAAACGCCAGAAGAAAATAAATTTTCCTTTGAAGTGGATACAGTTAAATCATTTACCGTACTAGAGCAGGCAGTTTTTCAAAAATTACCACTTTTAAAAATTTATCAACTTCAATTAGTTGATCAAGTCTTAAAAGCACATGGCATAGGTGTTATGCCAGTTAAGCAAATCACGGTGGCGATCGTGATTATTGCCTTGATTTGGCTTGCTTGGTCCTATTTTTCTAAAACAAAAGAGGTGGTCAGACAAATTGTAATTCCAACATTCCAGGCCGATCCTTATGCAGAATTTTACGCAGATTTAACTACACCAGCACCTGATCAAGAAATTGGTCTTATTTTAAGTAAATTAAATGTGTTTTCGACGATGCCTGGTTGGATAGTCAATAGTGTTGAGTATAGTCATTCTGTGATTACCGTAAACGTTACTTCGTTTGGTAGCAGCATAAAAGCATTATCTTACTGGGCAACGCAACATGGAGCGACAATCAATATTCAACCAGCCGGCATATTTGTAGAGATGAGGTTTTCTTTACCCAATCGCCCACACCCAGCTAAAATTTATAATTTACAAGAAGTACTTACAAGGTTCGTTGATAATATCGGTTTAGTTTATCCTGGTAATAATTTGAAATTAGATACGATAGTGAAGAAACAAAGTTATTTGACCATGAAAATTACAATCACCTTAACGGATACTTCGCCTGTGATTTTAGCTTTGATCGCTGAGCAAATTAAAGATTTACCACTTACCATAACCAAGATTTCGTTTGCTGTTTCAAATGATGGTTTGTCAGGGACAATAATTCTTGAAGCATTAGGTAGATAACTATGGCACTCAATTTACAAACATTTAAGGAAATGCCCGCACGTCAAAAGGCGACAATAGTCGTGTTTGCTTTGGTAATAATAATATTGCTATGGCAAATCATGGGATTGTTTGGTGGCGGTGGCGGCGAGTCTGCACAACCCATTCAACCTGATTTAGCAGCGGTGCCTGGGCAGCCGCAAATACAAGGTACTCCGACTCAGCCTGTTGCCCCACAACCAGCCGCTTTGCCGCGACAAGCAGGTTTAACACCACGGGAAATGGCATTGTTAAAATTGCAACAAGAAACAGAATTAAAATACATCACGGCTGTTAATGAATTACAAATGTTAAAAATTGAAAGGCAAATTGCAGAAAATAATAAAGCAATCATGTCTGCGAAATTAGATACGATCACGGCACAAAAAAATATTGTGAATCTTTTAACAGTTCAAGCACCGCCAGCTGTTCCTCGCGCTGCTTATGCACAAAGCTTAGGAGCATCTCCTGCACCACCACCCGAATTTGTGGCATCAGCACCCCCCTCTCAGCCAGAAGCAGAAGTGAGTTATACGGTTGTTTCCGTTTCGCAAATAAAATATAAATGGAATGCGGTGCTTGGCTACCAAGGACGTTTATATAACGTTACGGTTGGTGATGTGTTGCCATCAGATGGCTCAAAGGTCGTTTCTATTGATACAAGTGGTGTTGTGCTTGAAAAAGAGGGTGTGCGAAGAAAATTTTCACTTGTTCCGATTATTTGAAACGTCGATAAAATACGGAAATTTTATTTTATTTCACCATCGAATACGTGTGCAGCAGGCCCTGTCATAGAGATTGTTTGTGAATTGCTATTCCATTCAATAGTCAATTGTCCACGTTGAAATTGCACATTCGTTTTTTCATCTAAGAAATTATTAATGAGCCCTGCAAATACAGCGGCAGTTGCATTGCTACCGCAAGCGAGGGTTTCACCCACACCTCTTTCGAAAGTGCGTAAGCGAATAGTATTCCGATTCATGATTTGCATGAAGCCTATATTCACGCTCTCTGGAAACAAAGGATGTGATGCAATTAAAGGCGCTAATTCATTTGGAAGCGTTGTATCTATAGTATCCAGAAAAACAATAACATGAGGATTACCAAGAGAGAGAATAGAAATATTAATTTTTTTAATCGGATGCGAAAGGGTTAAATCAATGATGGGGCGTT
>Ga0155583_115_pt2 | contig 31459 bp, 36 predicted proteins | sample RifCSPhighO2_12_FD_107240 | JGI IMG/M metagenome (GOLD analysis project Ga0155583, IMG submission 107240) | Gammaproteobacteria bacterium RIFCSPHIGHO2_12_FULL_38_14 | reverse complement strand
AGCGGCTGCAAAAGCAATATAAGAAAGGCTTTGGTGTCGACACCCTCGAACAAGCAAGGAAATTTTATATTACCTATCAAAAGGTTAAAAAATCCGACGCACTGAGTCGGAAATCTGACCTAACCCCTAACTTGAGCCCTAATCTCTCCTGGACTCATTATAGAGCCCTGATTCGAGTAAAAAGACCGGAAGCCAGGCAATTTTATGAAATTGAAGCGGAAAAAAATCATTGGTCTAGTAGAGAATTAGAACGACAAATCGGTAGCTTACTATTTGACCGCCTTGCAAAAAGTAAGGACAAAGAAGGGCTAATGAAATTAGTCCATAAAGGTCAGGAAATTAGCAATCCCGAAGATGCCATCAAAGACCCAATGGTACTTGAATTTTTGGGCTTGCCTGAATCGCATCAATTAGTTGAATCTAAACTTGAGATTGCACTAATCAATAATTTGCAAAATTTTTTATTGGAGCTCGGCAAGGGCTTTGCATTTGTCGCCAGACAAAAAAGGCTAACATTTGATAGTAATCATTTCTATGCCGATCTCGTTTTTTATCATGTCATCTTAAAATGCTATGTGATCGTCGATTTAAAAACGCACCCACTGACACACGCTGATCTTGGTCAGATGCTACTCTATGTCAATTTTTTTGATAAAGAGATAAAAATGGAAAATGACAATCCAACGCTTGGTCTAGTACTATGCACCCAGAAAAGCGATGCGATGGTTAAATATATGCTTGATGAAAAAGCTAATAAAATATTTGCAAGCACGTATCAATTTCATCTTCCGTCAGAAAAAGAACTAGAGACAGAACTAAAACGTGAGCTGAAACAACTTAAGCATGATTTGAAGGAATAAAAACCCATCGGGGTGCAGTTTTGCTTTTCCACTGCAGAAATCAATAAACACCCGATTGTTATTTTTTACTTCTGAGTGCTCCATGGAAATTTAAAATATTATGGGCTACCCATTTTTTTACCTGCTATATATGGCATTAGGATGTAACGCAAAATCCCCTCACCGAACAAGTGATAGTTAGCATTATAGCCAACCTCACTATTAACTATAAATGTTTCTTTTTCGTTAAGATCATTCGAAATTTTGTGGTTTACTTTTAGAATCATAATCGCATCATTAAGTCTTGATGGATCAACTAAGAGATAGCTCACACATCCCCAGCAATACATTTCTCTCGATACATTTGCACTTCCTATAACACAAAGCAATGAGTCTTTCGTTGCTTTTAAATAATCTTTCAACATATATTTCTGAAATTCAGGGCTATCCAAATAATTAATACGTCGCTCCAATGATTTTTTCGATTCCTCTTTTTCCATATCAATCCAAGCAATCTCATCTGGAGTTGGATTAGAGACAAGTGTGTCAAGTGAATTTATGTGTTTAAGAATATCCTTCGCAATGATCCTACGGACAGCTCTTGAATTAGCATCGAATTTACCCAATATCAAATCCCCAGCCATGACAGGCTGCATGGCAAAAGCCGTGCTAATCGTGCCACATAATAATAGTAATGATAAACTCAATAATAAATTTTTCATTTTTAGTATTTCCCACTGTAAGAAGAGCGGTGATGTGGTCTTGCTCGATAATGTTGCTGTACAAATGAACCGTTTTTCTTAAAATAAGGCTTTACATGAACCGGATGAAAAGCATTAGTGAATCTTGCAGCCCAGCTAATAGAAGAAGCGAAAGCAATACAAATGCAACATAATAAAAATATTAATTTTTTACTCATTCAATTTTATCCTTTGCAAATCTAAAAAAACTGATCGCATATTACACTTACTGCTTCAATAGATCTTGAGCCCCATCCAGAGCTCTATTTTTGTAGCCCTCATATGATTCACCCCACATGGGCTGATAAATATCTTCATATTTTTTATATATTTCTTCATTAGCACCTAAGAAACCAAAGCGGGTTGTATGGACTAGTGCAAAAATAGAAGCATTTTCTTTCGCAAACTCATACATGCTCGAGCCTAGATAATTTCCTCCAAAAAATTGGTTTATGATCCGTTCTCTTAACAACTTCGATGAACTAGAGAAATCTAAAGAGACTGCAAAACCAGAAATCATATTATCTGTCATGGCTATAATCTGCCCATGATATGTTTTTTTACCATAAAATAACTCGATCGTACTTATTATTCTTTTCATATATCCATCAGTGCTTTCACCAAATTTCTTTTCAAGTGCATAATTTATTTTTTTACTGATTGATAATGCACTTGTAGATTCCACATTTTTAAAAATTAATGGAAGGATTATTTGCTATGTTATCATAGCATCAGTTGTATTTACTGATATGCAGACTAATATTAATAAAATAAAGACTAAATTTTTTTCATCATATACCTTGCGTAAACTCTCAGACTATTTTTTCAGACAAACAGACTCTGGATAATAATTATGAAGCATTGAAGCCATTATGATATTTATTTCAATATTTCTAAATTCAGGATGACTTTTAAGATATTTCATTGTCATATCAAGAATCTGAGTGCCATTAATATTATCCAGCCCGTAATAATTTTCCATACATCTTGCAAAATTATCATCCACACTCCACGTATAACCAATCCCACGAATGGCTTGAAAGGAGGTGAAAACAATTCCCATACAATAGCCAAGGAGGAAACCACGATTCATTGAAACTTCCACAACATCTTTTTTGTTTTTAAAATCATTTGGACTTGCTTTATCTCGTATATGTTCGCAAATTGGATAAACATCATTTCCTCTAACCAGTGCATATGCTGGAATATGTATCAACAGCGCTAATAATAAAATTATTTTTTTAACCATTAGTTACTCCAATATAAAACTAATTAATGACACTAAAGATTTAAAATAACTATTAATGCTTGTTTTTTTCCTTCAATGCTCCTTGCTGCACTAATGCAAACGTTACAACCGTCCCAGCTGGCTGATCCCCCATTATGGGCATATCATGCAAAAATTTTATGAAACTATTTTTTATAGTTTCGGCAGAAAGATTTTGGTTGGGGGGTAAATTCCAATCTACAGTTGCTGTTCCATTTACAATACCTTCCAAATAACCACCAAAAAACATATTACAAGCTTCAATATTGGCATATTTGCCATTATCACATAAACTCATTATCTGATTAGCTGTTGGAGAACCAGCATAAACGCTATTTGATACAGCTATACAAAAGACTAAAATAAAAAGTTTATTTAACATGAATTAACCCCTAATTTTTGCGGTTTTTCGTTTAATATGTTTTACCAACATTATAAATGCTTCATAGAGTAGTTGGATCACATATTATAAAGAAACCATTTTAACGCAAATTTCTTGCTCTTTATTTAATGTGTTAATTATTGGATCGAGCAATTTTGGCGCAGCAACAGCTATAACAACATCACAATTTTTATTACCATTTGAACATAATGCGGCTATAGAATTATCATAATTTTTCTTTGCTATACTCATACAATTAGCAATTTTTATTTTACGTTCCTCATTTTGAAAAATAATTTGATACTTGCTCCATACCATATAACTTATTATTACAAATATAGAAAAAAACAATGCGAACCCGTACACAAGATGGACTTTATAATTTATTTCAACTATTTTTTTCTGCATTGTTTTTTCCATAGTAACTAAAATTTAGTAGGAACACGCTTGATGACAGTAAGAGTACATATAGCCCTTATTCGTGCAGTTACTCTGACATGCATAATCAACGCCTCGTGGCATTTGCGGAGTATTATTATAGGAGCATCTTGATCGGCAGTACTGATATATATAACCGTTTGATGTACAATCATTCATACAAGTATAATCAGTAGATTGAAATGCTTCTGCGGTAGAACCAAATGTTATTGCAACCATTAGAATTAGCTTAGAAAAGCTTTTCATTATTTTCCCCATAATAACCTAATATATTTTGGCACCTCCTTGATTGTTTTTTATCCTAAAATGTGGCTCATGATACATGATTGACTGTTAAAATCAAATACCTCTTATTGGGTGTGGCTTCATCAGGTGCCATAAGCTTTACTTTTTAAATGGATAGAAAACACCCGAACCTCATAAAAATAGGCAAGAAAATTAGGGAAATGCGAAAACAAAAAGGTTTTTCGCAGGAGGGTTTTGCTGCTGAAGCTGGCCTTGGGCGCACCTATTACGGAAGAGTTGAAAGAGGTGAGCAAAACATATCCATTCAAAACTTGATACAAATCGCTCTTACCTTACATGTAGAGATTTGGGAGCTCCTACCCCCGTTAAAGCAACTTAAGAGCCCTCACTAAAATCTCTTTCTCGCTCCCATATTTCATCTTTCTTTTTTTGTTTCGCTTCTTCAATTGCACACCGTTGATGCTTTAAAAATTCTGTAAATTTTTCCGCTTCTTCAATTGTCAGTGACCCGCAAGCAACTGCAACGGTAATATCATGCGCAATTTTCAGCATGTTCTCCCCATGATCAATACATCCCTCTGGTAATTCAAAATTTATACCTGTATCAGGCTTAACACGTGGTATCAATCTTTCGATGCAAAGTTTTAAAGCGGTAGGGTCACCAGCCTTTGCAAATTCAATTAATTTATCCACAATTTCCTTTGCATGAGGTTCAAGCAACCCTCGTAATTCTGCACGCCTATCAATAATACCCTTAGGTCTACCATTTGGATTGCCTGAGTGTCCTGGCTGAAATGTCATGTTGATCTCTCCTTGTTCTGATCAAGCGTTTAATTTATAACAATAGGTCACAACTGATTACCGCAAATAAATTTCAATTTTCTTTTTTGCCAAAAAGCACTAATTTTTTGTCGTGTTCTCAGTGGCATTGGATTTCTCCAACCGTAACGAAAATCACGAGGCTTAAAGGTTAAAAAAAAATTATTTCGATGTTTTATTTTTTCAGCGTATGTAGCCTGATTGATACGCTCCAACACATCGGAATATTTGTTTTTTATGTTCGATTGTTTTGCCTGTTTACCTTTAGCTAGCCACCACGCCAGTGTTGAATAGGAAACACCGGCAAATTTGCATGATGCCTTAAGTGTAAAACCCTGTGCAATTCCATAAATAATATCTTCTAACACTGAATTGGTAAACTTTATTGGACGCCCACCTATATTTTTCATGATCAACTCCTTTTATGGCATCGGAAAATTCAAAAACCTAAATAATTAACTTTTCTTCCTACACGCGCGTACTGGTCTAAAAATTCAAAAACTTCAATTATTTTCTCGTCGATTTAATAATGTTTGCAGAGAGACACTTCAAATTCTGAATATCTGCGTGAAGTGATCTAAAACAATTAATTAAATCATCCAAAGGAAACACTGATAATTGATCGTTAATATATTCCGCCAAAAAACAAGCATCATCACCACCATAACTTTCACTTACCTGCTCTATGAGTTGACGTATCTCTGTAATTTTGCCAGCCTGATCTTCAGATTGAACCAGCCTAATAATTTCAGGATCATTTTCCAGCTCATCAATATAGTCACTTAGGTTACTCATTTTTACTCCTTAGAAATTATGCTAAATAAGCGAATTAAGCTCAGCTATGCGGTCTGCGTGTATAATTACCATCAAGTTAAACAATGAAATAAGCGAAAAAAGATTTTACTTTGTTCGCTTAATTTTCATTTATTTATCACTTCAATTTGACCTCAACCTAGCATCACACGGCTTTTTTCGCTTTTTTAGCTTCTTTCACCTTGTATATTTCCTTCGATCTTCCAGTAGTTTTTTCTTTCACTTGCTCAATTCTAGCGGGTGCTTGATTTAGAAGACGTTCTAATCCATCTTTGATTTCAGAGGTTTTATGTCCGCTAAACGCCTTACTAATCTCAGTTCTAGTCATAGGCCCACGACTCACCAGCAATAGAAATATTTTTTCCGCAAAATCGATAAGCGACTGTTCTTTTGTTTGTTCAGCAACATCGCCAAACAAATGCCAAACTGACTCCTCAATATATGCAACCCAGTGTAAAGCCGCTTTAAGATGAACGATTTCAATAACAAGTTTTTTGTCCAAAACAGCAAAAGTCATTGCCAACATCCGAGCATATACTTCAGTACGCGCTAATAACGAACCGACAATACCCGGATTATCTTGTGACAATTTAGAATAAATCTTTACCCAGTATTGTTGAGCTTGTTCATTCATCTGTATCTCTATTGTCCCACTTAGGCTTTCTCGTCGTTGCTCATCAATAAAGTCAAATATGCCTACAATTTCTTGAGCAAGAGAGTCTATTTCACGCATTGAAGTTGACATCGGAAGTGGCACAAGTTGTTCTCGTGCCACAAAACACATAAGAAACCGATTAAGCAGCCCATTTGTGGCTTCAACACCATTGCAGACTTTTGCTATGAGTTCATGGCTTGTGATGTGACCAATAATGACGACATGCGGGTCTGTCGCACATGTACGACTTGTTTTCGTCAGTGGAGCCAAATTACGACCGTCAAATACATTTCTTATAACGGCTGAAAGCGTAGAGGTTTCCCGCTTACAATTTGCAAGTACATTTGCAAATTCACTTTCTATAACTAGTAAGCGCTTATCCAGAACACCCTTGTCTTCATCATCAGGGTCTTCAGGTGCGTCACGAATTGCAAAACATATTCCTTCACCTGATGATAACCCGCCGCCATGTATCTTAAGGCATAAATGGTTTTCATATTTTTCACTACGTATTTGATCAACACGCTCAAAGACTCTTCGTGGCAATGCTTCCGCTGTACCTTTGCGTGCTTTTCCTGATTTCCCTACTAATAAAAAAAATGGCCGACAATGAATTTTCGTATCGCCAATCCACTGGTAGACATAACGATTAAGAGATGCACAAAATAAAGAGATTACATTTGCAGCAATTGCGACAGGCGATGCTTCTGAATTTAATGCTGCTGCGTCGACAAATTTTTGCAAAACTCCGAAATAAGCATCTACATTCATACGCGGCATTGCACCAATCGGAAGCTCATCTACCGGTGCGTCTTCAGTAGAATTTTCAAATGCGTTTTTAATGTCTTCTGCGCTCATCAGCATCCCTCCACTAACATGTCAGCAAAGTCGTAGCCAATTTTTGAAGGCATTACTCGTTTTACACTTCTTCCCTCCATTAGCAATCTCTGTGACAGGGTAAGCGCGGCATTTTGCCCACGACCTGATTCATCATGATCAACAGCAATTACAACTTCTGAAATTGAATCAGGTAATTTGATTTGTTCCATACCGCCTGCACTGATAGTCGCCCATATTGGGATTTGAGTAGCGATATAAACAGCTAGAGCAGTTTCGATACCTTCAGCAAGCGCCAATTTCTCATCATTAGGTTGAAATAACTTTATTGCAGCACCTTTTGTTGCACCAGGTCGAATTGGCATCATTAATTTTTTAGGTTTTGGTAAATTAGCTTTGCAACCATTTCCAAGGTAGGTGCGGTGAATTGTAACGCCATGACCGTTACTCTCCTGCACTAATGCCAACATTGCAGGAAAATTACCTAATAGATTCTTTTCTTCATCGTAATATGGTAAAGACGGGTGAAATCTTAAAACTGATGGAAAATCTTCTAAAATTATTCCACGTGCTTTAAGGTAACAATCCACAGGATCGTGTTGAGATATTGACTTTGCAGCTTGCCAAACTGAGTTTAATTTCTTTTTTTGTTTGCAAATTTCATTTTCAGTTGTAACAGAAGACGGCACTATCTTTTTTATGTAAAGACTAATATGTTTTGGCCAGACATAATAAGACTGATATCCTAATACTTGGGCTACACATTGCAGGGTATAGGGAAAATTCCATCTATGATAAAGTTGCAACAATTTAAAGCCATCACCTGACCCACACTTATTACAAAAATATAATCCTTTGCCTTTGTCATCAAATCTAAAACGGTCTTTGCCTGCCTGACAAATAGGACAAGAACCATGCTTATTTTTAAGATAGACAGACGGAACACCTAGTGATTCGAGAATAAATGGCCATAAACCACATGCTTTTTCTCGGATTAAATTGACGTTATAATTATGCTTGTTGAGTTGATTATAATATTTTGTAAAGCCCGACGTTTGCCGCGTCGGGTACGATCTGATAATTTCCATATTATTTTTTCTCCCTAAATTTACCTGGCATTAAGACATATCTTGCAATCCGATGTTGTCGCCCACTCCCTGGGCGACTTTCATATGAATATTCAGTCTTAATGTTGTGGTTAAAATCGTGACGTAATTCAAAAATGCGCGGAGCAACTGAAGGAATATCTTCTTCATGTTGTCCCTGAAACGTAGTAATTGGTCCATTCCTTAATCGTTGCAAAAGGCGTAATCTTTGCGATTCTGCACTATTACACTTAATCATTTGCTCCTCCCCGTGAGTCTATCCAAGATTCAAATTGATCGAGGTCTAAAAGAACTTTTTTACCTATCCTGCGCACACAACAAGAAAATCCGTTTTCTTTTTCATTGAAAATCAGCCATCGAATAGCTGCTTCACTGAACGCGCCAGGATAAAGCTCAGGTATTTTTTTTACAGGAACTAATCGCTTAGCCATACTGGTTGTCATAATTTGTCTCCACAATTTCATTATGTGATGATGAAACGCCAACTAATGCGCCGAACCGCAGTTAAATGGCACAGAATGTCCGCGTTGTGGGACTAGAATAACAATGAGTAATTATCATTAAGGTCATTTTAGGATTGATGACCTTAACGATAAACTTAACGATAACTAGGGGTATATTTATTAAGTATTTAAAATTGGGGGATTAATTTCAGATTTCATTTTGCTAAGTTTAGTTTCAAAGCTAGTAAATAGTATTTTTTTATCTTTTCCATCGCGATTACGCCAACCTAATTCTCGATCATCCATTTCTTGGATGATTTCATCAATGTCATATAATGCCTTTTGATTTTTTTGAACATCACCCAATGCTGGATGGCATAGAGCGACGTGCGGCTCAGCTCTCAAGGCATCCCAAACCTCTCCAGCAGTTGGCTCCCTTTTTAGTTTTTCCATTTCTCCAAGATATGTCTTTTTCATTAAGGCTTTTAACAAATGTTTGCGCGTTTTTGGGATCGGTTTTTCTTTATTAATAATTCCTGCTTCCTTGCAATCTGTTCCATGCGCTGTTAACTCCTCTTGTATAAAAAAACAATCATCGCGCACAATTAATTCATTTCGACGCAGCAAAATGTGAGATGCAGTAATACCTTGAATCAATTGTCCAAGTGATGGCTGCAAGTTTACCATTCTGTATGAATCATTATCTTTACATTTTATTACGTCATCTTCATAAAAATAATCCAATGAACCATCAAGTAGTCGAACTAAGCCTTTGTAACAATAATCATAGGAAGTTTTTCTATTTTGATTAATATTTTCAACTGTTATTGGATTAGCCGCATATCGATCAATTTTAAATTTCCCTTTTTGAAGATATACACCTAATCCTTTTTTCTGACATTCAGAAATGACATTCTCAACATCTACATTTAAAATTTCTGCGGCTTTTTCTATTTTACATCGAGTGCCATCAAGGACTCCGTTTTGATTCATCGCTTTTTCTGCGTCTAATTGGAAATGCTGAGCCAAAATAATTGTTTCCATTAATGGTGGTATATTAAATCTATATTTGTGACCTATCGGACGTGAGTTAATGTCATATTTGCCAATTGTATTTTCTGCGCCGTGGCATTGCTCCAGCCAATTAACTGGCGGAATAGAGAAATCAAACTGAGAAATATGTTTAATCGATTTAAAATATTCAAATGCTTCATCGTAATCAGATAGTATCTCTTTAATGACTGACTCCAAATCTTCTGGTTTATTTATTAAGCTGTGGTGAATTTCGTAGCCATTTTGAGCCAGATGGGTGTGTCCTCTTCCAAAAGTAACTCTCATAATTTCAGACCACAATTTACCTAATTGATCTTCGTTGAAAGGATGATTAATACCCAATACAACATTTGAAATTGTATCTGTTACTATTTTTCCCGAAGGCAATTTTAGAGTATATTTCAATGATGATTTATTAGATTGAAGATATATTCTTCCTTTTTCTATTTGGCTATGCCCAGTTGTTAATGTAAGTTCATTCAATTGTTCGCGGGATAATTTTTTAATATCAGAATAAAAGCTGTTTGATGACTCAGGAAATAATTTCTTTGTTAAATTAAGCAACCCTTCATTTGATGAAATAATAAGTGGAGAAACATACGTTTTTTTAAATCTTTTATCAATAAAGTACAATCCGGAAGGGGGCATGCCTGAGACTTCCTGAACAAGCACATAAATGTTTTTTTTACCTGACGGTATATTGTTTAGTGTTGGAACAGTCGGCATAACACAAAACTCTGCATCATCGACACCAGCATCACTTGATACAATATAGCCCGTATATCCATGTGGAATAATTTTTTTGCCTTGAAGTCTCTCGATTAATGTACATTGCGATTGCAAAGGAATAGCTAAACACAAAAAATGCTCTAATGGCCAATTTGGCATTGATACCGTATCTTTCAATGTTGTCCATAATGTATTTTCATATTCATGTATTACACAGAGATTTTTTGTTACATTAGTTAACAGTTCTTCAAGTTTATTTCGGTTTAGCATTTTACACTCCAAATATCTTTTCATTCATCCTTGCCACCACCTTGCTCGTATGAGCTTCAGATAGGTGGCTATACCGTTTCACCATCTGCAATGTTTTATGCCCCAATATCTCCGCAATCTCAGCAAGACTCGCGCCATTCATAGCTAAATAAGAAGCGGCAGAATGTCTCAAATCATGAAAACGAAAATCTTCAATCTCAGCGCGTTTTAAAGCGGTTTCCCATGGAGTAGTAAGATCAATCGATTTATCAAATGATTTTGCAGGAAAAACAAGATCGCAGCGTAATGTACGTATCTTTGCGTGTTGTTTCATTAATTCCAAAGCTAATGACGTAAGAATCAAGACACGACGTTCGCCATTTTTCGTTTCATGAAGTGTGATGACACCACGAGCCAAATCAACGTCCTGCCACTTAAGTCCTAAAATCTCCATTTTTCTAGCGCCGGTGGATAACGCTAACACGACCACTGTATAAAGATATTCGCTTTCACTTTGTTTACAGACTTTTAACAAGCGAGCGCGTTCATCGTCAGATAAAAATCTGATTCGACCGCGTGGTTCCTTCAAACGGGTAACTTTTAAAACAGGATTTTCATGTGACCAACCCCATTCTTTGACTGATACAGTAAATAAATGACTAAGAATAGCGAGATAGCGGTTAACCGTTGCATTGGTACGATCACCGCGAGATGTTTTGCCTTGCGCCAATTTATCGCGTTGTTCAGCAATAATAGCAGGCGTAACATCAGCTAAAGATAAATAACCAATATTATCTGACCACCATTGCAGTTGTTTTGTTTGATCTCTTTGGGAATTAAATTTTTTAGCTGGTAAAACAGATTGAAGATAACGATCAATTGCTTCTTTAAGCGTATGTTTTCGAGATTCAACGGTTTTGAAATGCCGACCTTCACGAATGGCAGCTTCTGTTTGTTGAACCCATTTTTTTGCATCGGTTAGTCGTTTAAATGACGCCGCTTGAGGAGGAAACCCTCTCAATCTGACTCGCACACGATAGTTAAATGAACCATCCACACCTTTTCTTTTTTCAATTGTAGCCACGGACAAACTCCTTCTCAATTGTTAACAACATTAACAATATTCCGTAGCAGTAAGTCAGTGTTCTACGGCAACGCACCCCCTTGCGTTTTTAGAAGTGTCCCAAATTTGGCTACACTTCATTCTTTTGTGATCATTCATTGACCATCGTTCTTGTAACTCTTTGTTTCCACTACTGCCGACGTGCGGAGTCGAACCGCAGACCTACTGATTACGAATCAGTTGCTCTACCAACTGAGCTACGTCGGCTGCCAAAAAGCTCAAAGAGTATAAGGAAAATCAATAAAAAAAACCAGACAGACCGTTTCATCCATCTTGAGGGACATCGCATTTAAAAATTTTAAAAATACTCTTGAAGAATCGATAAATAATCATTATGATGCCAAATTCTTACCTTTCCACACACTTTCGCATTACCTTCACCCAAAATCAGTAACACAGCGCTACCCCTACAACCTTAACCTTTTTTCATTGGAGTAAACCTATGGATACTACCCAGGCATCTGGCTTTTCTTTAATTGAACTCATGATTGTTGTTGCAATCATTGGCATTCTTTCCGTAATCGCCATTCCGTCGTATCAAACTTATACAGCGCGTGCTCGATTTTCTGAAGTCATTTCAGCAACTGAAATCTTTAAAATAGCTGTTCTATTGGGCATACAAGAAGGCGCCTCACTCAAAGAATTATCTAACGGTATGCATGGTATCCCAGAAGAACCCAAAAGTACTAAAAATTTAGCTGGTATTAAAGTTGAAAATGGAACCATTACCGCAACCGGCACGGACATTGTTGGAAATAACACTTACATTCTAAAACCCAACACAGATGGCGGCTCCTTCACCGTCAGTGGCACTTGCATTAAAAATGGATTGTGTAATGCTTAAATTTAACGATGAACCTGTCATTAATTTTGTTGATCACTTACTACAGGAAGCAATCCAGAAAAATATCTCTGATATTCACATTGAGCCATACGAACAGCATTGTCGAATTCGATTTAGACAAAATGGCTTGTTACATGAAGTAACAAAAATCCCGATTCATTTGGCGGAACGTATTATAGTAAGATTAAAAATCTTAGCCAATCTCAATATAGCTGAATCACGGCTTCCTCAAGATGGTTGTATAGCATATCAATCATCTCAAATCGATATTCGAATTAATACTTGCCCAATTTCATTCGGTGAAAAAATCGTTTTACGATTGATGCATACTAAAAAAAATTTAGAGATTGATTCACTTGGCATGACAACAGAACAAAAGGAATTATTTTTATCTGCGCTAGATCAACCACAAGGTTTAATTCTTGTTACTGGTCCAACAGGGAGTGGAAAAACAATGACCCTTTATTCTGCATTAAATTACCTCAATAAAATTGAAAAAAATATTTCATCCGTTGAAGACCCAATTGAAATAAATTTTCCTGGCATCAATCAAGTCCATGTAAATGATAAAATTGGTCTTCATTTTTCTACTATTTTACGCACTTTACTAAGGCAAGATCCCGACATCATTATGATTGGAGAAATACGAGATCATGATACAGCTAAAATTGCCATACAAGCTGCTCTAACAGGACATTTGGTTTTATCAACTTTACATACTAATCATGCTCTTGAAAGTTTTGCGCGATTAAAGTCAATGGGGATTACCCATGATTATTTTTCACACGCTGTTTCATTGATGATAGGACAAAGGCTTATCAGAACATTGTGTCCTCGATGTAAAACAGAAAATGATTTAACACAATATTTTGTTCCTGTGGGGTGTGATGTATGTCATCAAGGTTATAGTGGCCGCACAGGTATTTTTGAACTACTTCCTATGACGAGTGATTTGATTAAATCCATTTCAAATCAATTATCCATTGAACAAATCATACAAAAAATAAAATTGAAAAAGAATATCACTTTTTTAAAAGATTCAGCCTTAACAAAAGCAAAAAATGGAATCACAAGTTTAACGGAAATTGTAAGAGTAATCGGAGACATAAAATGCGAAAATTAATGTCTCAAAAAATAGCTATTTTTAAAAATAAAGAAATCATTTCTGCGCTTGAAATCGCTCAATTTTTTAGACAATTTGCAACGTTAATTTCATCTGGCATACAGATTGTACAAAGCTTCGAAATTCTCGAAAAAAATGAAAAAAACCAGACATTAAAATCATTGATTTTTTCTACAAAACAAATGATTCTCTCTGGTAAAAAATTATCTTATGCTATTCAAAGAAAAAAACAGTATTTCGACGATTTGACTTATCAATTAATTAAAATTGGAGAACATACGGGACATCTTGATCAAATGTTATTGACCATTGCATCGCATCAAGAGCAAAAAATCACATATAAAAATAAAGTTAAACAAATGTTATTTTATCCCGCAATTGTCATTCTATCCGCTTTGATTACGGTTTTTGTTTTATTTATTTTTATTATTCCTCGTTTTTCAGAATTATTTCAAGACATGCAAAAACTACCTTTATTCACACGTTTACTTTTTCAAATTTCTTTTGTGTTTAAAGAATGCAGCTTGATCATAACCATTATGATAGGATTAGTTATTTTATTCTTTCGCTCAGACCATGCGGTTGCCCTACAAATTAAAAAATATAGTGTGCGACAACTCTTACGGTTACCCGTAATTAAGGTAACCTTTATCAAAATCATTTTATCTCGATTTACTAGAAATTTATCAATACTGCAAAACGCTCATTTACCTTTATTAGATGCGCTTAAACTTGCCGGCGATACTGTTTCCAATGAGGAATTTAAAATAGTCATTAAGCACGTGTGCAATAAAATTAATACAGGTTCACAGCTTCATCGTGCGATGGCAACTTTTTCCTGCTTCCCACATTTCATGATTCAAATGATTAAAATTGGAGAAGAATCAGGAACACTAGAAACAATGCTCATTAAAATTGCCGATTTTTATGAATCAGAGATTAATCAATTTTTTAATACGTTACAGAATATGGTAGAACCCTTGATTATCATTATTCTTGGTGTTTTAATCGGTGGGTTAGTTATTGGAATATATTTACCCATTTTTAACTTGGGGAACACAATTTAATGATGGATATCATTCAATTTTTGACTGAAAATCAAGATGTTTTTTTGATCATTATTGGAATTCTTTCTTTATTTATCGGCAGTTTTTTGAATGTCGTTATTTATCGCTTACCACAAATGATGGAACAAAGTTTCAGCGAAGAATGCCGAATTTATCTGGGTCTAAAACCACATACAGAGCGGGAAAAATTTAATTTGTATTTACCTTTTTCGCACTGCCCTTCCTGTAAAAAAGTTATCAGACCTTGGCACAATATCCCTATCGTCAGTTATTTATGGCTTTCTGGCCATTGTGCTTATTGTAAAGCACCTATCTCTATCCGTTACCCCTTGGTCGAAATGCTCACCTGTCTCACTTCTCTTTATACAGCTTGGAAATTTGGCGTAAGCCTTCAATTATTGCCTGCATTATTTTTTGTATGGATTTCCATTTGTCTTATTTTTATTGATCTTGATTATCACCTTTTACCGGATCAACTCACTTTACTCCTTTTATGGTTAGGATTGTTCTTTAGCCTCTTTTCGATATTTCAAAGTCCAACACATGCAATCATAGGCGCAATCGCAGGCTATCTTATTTTTGCCTCTACAGCATGGGCTTTTGAATGGGTTACCGGGAAAACAGGCATGGGTCAAGGCGATTTCAAATATTTAGCAGCCCTCGGTGCTTATTTAGGCTGGCAAATGCTACCGCTTATTATTTTACTTTCTTCCATAAGCGGTGTCATTTTTGCACTAACCTATATGTGTATCAAACGTGAATTTAAAAGTGTTCCTTTACCGTTTGGTCCGTATCTTGCAATTGCAGGATGGATTGCACTCATTTGGGGCAAAGAAATCATGCGTTACTATATATCCACAATTACATAGTGTTTGAATATGCTAATCATCGGCTTAACAGGTGGCATTGGATCGGGAAAATCAACCGTTGCTCATCTTTTCGCTGCAAAAAATGTTCCAATCATTGATGCGGATATCATTGCACGAGAATTGACGCAAAAAAATGAACCTGCATTTTTAGAAATAGTTCTTCATTTTAATAAGGACATTTTGCATGAAGATGGAAACCTTGATCGTATAAAATTGCGCAATATTATCTTTAATCAACCAAAAGAACGGCTTTGGTTAGAAAATTTATTACATCCACTGATCCAAAATGAAATCGTAAAACAAATTAAAAAGATATCTGCTCCTTATTGTATTGTTGTCATCCCCCTACTTTTAGAAGTGGAACCTTATGAATTTATTGATCGTGTTTTGGTCATTGATACGCTTGAGCACTTGCAAATAAAAAGGGTCAGAGAGCGTAATCAAATGAAAGAATCCCAGATTCAAGCCATCATGGATAGCCAAGTAACACGTGACTACCGCCGCTCAAAAGCACATGATCTCATTAACAACGATGGCGTGTTAAGCGATTTGATTCCTCAAGTCGATTTATTGCATGAACAGTACTTAAAGATCAGTAAGGAAAAAAAATAAAGAAATTCTGCCACGGCTTTATAAAAATCGCAGGCTATCGCATTAAAATCCGGATTTTAATGGGATAGCCCTGAAAAAAATCCCGCTATTTGTTCAAAGTCAAATCAGCATATGATATGATTAAAGTTACAATTCGCGGATGCACCTGAAATATGAATGATAAATCAATTACTTACGAACAACCTCTGAATGAAGTCGTCCGGGCTTCCTTGCGTCTAGAACAATTATTTCAACAGATCGACCGACAGCTCAACGATGCTTCAGACCTAAGCAGCCGTAATGTAATTGCCTGCATTATTGATATTTTACATTTACTCGACCGTCCCGATCTTAAATCTAAGCTTGCAAAAGAATTTAGTTATCATCTTTCAACTTTATCTCGATATAACAATCTTCCCGATGTAAACAAAGATAAATTGAAAGAATTAACCCAACAATTGGAATCTCTTTCGCGCACACTCATCGATAGCAGCGGTAAAATTGGTTATCGATTACGTGATATTGAACTACTGAGCATGTTGCGTTTACATCTTGCAAGCCCAGGTGGCGGCTGTGGTTTTGATTTGCCACTCTATCACTATTGGCTGCAACAACCTATGGAAAAACGTCGTGCAATTATTGTAGATTGGCTTACAGATTTTACGCAAATCAGATCTGCTATTGAATTGATGCTTGATCTTGTTCGAAAAAACTCAAAGGTTGATAAGAAAACAGCTGTGCACGGATTTTACCAAGAACTCCTTGATCCTCAAGCACCTTTGCGTATGATACGAATTCATATTTCACCTGATATTCCAGCTTATCCTGAAATTAGCGTTGGTCGTCATTTTTTAAGTGTACGCTTTTACTTACCTGACATCGAAAAACGCCCCACCCAATATACTGAAAACCTTGCTTTTCAACTTGATTATTGCAATTTGTGATCGCTGCAAAGCCTGGAAATCTCATCAACAAACATTTGTGAAGAATCTAAACGCAACAGATGATGTAATTCAGTAAATTTTTCTATAAGTTTTTCTGTGTTTTCTGGATGTTCAAAATAATCAAGCAAACAATCTGCAAGGCGATCTGGCGTTGCTTCGTGTTGAATTAGCTCTGGCACAATACTATCGTTTGCAAGCAAATTCGGAAGCCCAATATAAGCTGATTTAACCAAACGTTTTGCAAGCCAATAAGTTGGTGTAGACATGCAATAAGCAATGACCATGGGTTTTTTAAATAGCATGGCTTCAAGTGTAGCAGTACCAGATGTCACCATTGCAACATCAGCAGCAGCCAATACTTCATGTGAACGTTTGATAAAAGATAATAAAGGTAAATCTTTTGCATACTGTTGATAAAAATGATTGAACATTTTTTCACGTGCAGCGTTCACATGTGAAGTTAAAAAACAAATATTTGGATTTTTTTCATGAATACGTTTTGCTGCAAGTAAAAATGGCTTTGCCATATATTTTATTTCTTGGCTACGACTACCCGGTAAAAGTGCCACATAAGTTTTCTGCTCATCTATCTGTAAAGCTTGTCGTGCGGCAATTTTATTATTTTCTATTGGAATAGCATTCGCTAATGGATGACCAACATAACATGCAGGAACATGATGCTCATCATAAAATTTTTTTTCAAACGGAAACAAAGTCAGCATCAAATCAACTGCTTTTTTAATTTTATGAATGCGATAACGGCGCCATGCCCATACACTTGGGCTTACATAATGAACGGTCGGAATTCCCGCATCATGCAATTTCTTTTCTAAACCCAAATTAAAATCTGGGGAATCAATACCAATAAAAATATCAGGTGGATGCTGGATAAAATAATGATATAAAGCAGAACGCATTTTAATCAGCTGTGGCAAACGGCGAAGGGGTTCAAAAAACCCCATAACAGACAGTTGCTCAATATCAAACAAACTTTGGCAACCTGCTTTGATCATAGCCGGGCCACCTATACCCACGAAATGTAAATTTGGGAACCGTTCACTCAGAACGCGCATGAGAGCAGCACCTAAAAGATCCCCAGATGCTTCACCTGCTAAAATACCGATCGTTTTCAACGGACAATACCAACCTTGGAAGATGTAATGAATTCAATTAAAGGTGCAACTTCAGGGCAATCCATTCCCTGTAATGCTGAAACCGCATGAGCAACCGTCAACCCTTGCCTATAAATCACTTTGTAAGCCCGTTTCAATTCTTGAATCGTTTCTTTTGAAAAACCGCGTCTTTCAAGTCCGATTATATTTAAACCATAAGGTTTAGCATAATAACCTGATACTTTAACATAAGGTGGTATATCTTTGATTACAACAGAGTTTGTCGCGATAAAACTATGCGAGCCCACTCGGCAAAATTGAAACACGCCAGAAAAACCACCAAAATTAACATAATCTTCTACAATGACATGCCCTGCCAATGAAGCATTATTTGCAAATATGACGTGTGAGCCAATCACACAATCATGCGCAATATGAACATAAGCCATGAAAAGATTATCATGGCCAATACGTGTAATAGACTGATCTTGAGCTGTTCCTCGATGAATGGTACAAAACTCACGAATAATATTACGATCACCAATTTCTAAACGTGTTGGCTCGCCTTTAAATTTTAAATCTTGCGGCACTTCACCAATGGATGCAAATTGGAAAATTTGGTTTTCACGTCCAATAACAGTAGGCCCATTAATTACAACATGCGGCCCAATCCATGTCCCTTCACCAATTTCTACATGAGGACCAATAATAGTATAAGGACCAATATGTACGTTTTTTGCAATTTTTGCTGTAGGGTTAATAATGGCGGTACGATCAATCACGAGAAAAACCTCACTATTCTTGCTTACGTGCACTCATAAATTCTGCTGAACAAGCAAGCTCATCTGTAACATAGGCTGAGCCTGAAAGTTTCCAAATATCGCGTTTAGCGCGAAGCACAGTTACTTCTAGACGCAGTTGATCACCTGGTTCAACAACACGCCTAAAACGTGCCGCATCAATGCCAGCAAAATAAAAAAGGACTTCTTTGGGGGTTGTGTTGGTTGATTTATAAGCAAGTACTGCAGCAGCCTGCGCCATGGCTTCAAGGATCAATACCCCCGGCATCACTGGTCGTCGAGGGAAATGGCCTTGAAAAAAAGATTCATTCATAGAAACATTTTTAAGCGCAACAACCGATTTATTCAATTCCATCGCAATAATTCTATCAATCAATAAAAAAGGGTAACGATGAGGTAGAAAATTCAAAATTTCTTGTATATCCATTACATAGCTCATGATTCACTTCTCTCTGTTAGTTCTTTAACTTTGACTTCTAAGTTTTTGATTTGTTGCGTTAAATGTTCTAATCGATGAAATCGTGCATTGTTTCGTAAAAATGCTTGATGCGTTACAACACCCGCAACACCAGATGAATACCAACCTGGCTCTAAAATTGATTTAGAAACGCCTGTTCCACCTGTAATCATCACATGATCAGCGATGGTAATATGTCCATTGATTATTGCTGCACCACCTATCATGCAATGCTTACCAACCACAGTACTGCCTGCGATACCAGCACAACCTGCGATGACTGTGTGCGCACCAATTTGAACGTTATGTGCAATCTGGATTAAATTATCTAACTTTACACCATCCTCGATGATCGTATCCTCAATTGCACCACGATCAATTGTTGTATTCGCACCGATCTCTACATCATTCCCAATGATCACACTGCCTAATTGCGGTACTTTAGTCCATGTGTCTTGATAAGGCGCAAAACCAAAACCATCCGCACCAATCACAACCCCACTTGCAAGATGTGACCGTTCCCCTATTTTGACACGATCGTAAAGCGTGACACGTGCGTCTAAAAAGGTTGATGCACCAATTTCCACGCCATCACCTATCACACAATGCGGGCTAATACGAACCCCTGCCGCAATTTTTACATGCTGACCTATCACACAATAAGGACCAATCGATACTGAAGGATGGATTTCACTACCTTCACCGACCACTACCGTTACATGAATACCAGCTGTTTGCTCAGCGGTTTGACCAAAAAAACCGGCCATTTTTGCATAAGTGTAATAAGGATGTGGTGTAATAATGGCTGTGCTTTTGCATGTTCCCTCATGCTTTGCTGATAACACCACGGCGGAAGCTTGGGTTGTTGAAAGATATTTAGCATAGCGTTCATTCACCAGGAAAGTCAGTTGACCTGGTTTTGCAGATTGAATCGTACCCACTCCCTCAATGAGACAATGAGGATCACCTTTGACAGTGACATCCAACCCTTGAATCAAGGTTGATAGTGGATATGATTTTTTCTGTGTATGCATATTTAAATTCTAAAATTAAAAAGGGAGAATATATTCATTCTCCCTTATGAAGGTCTTAATAATTAAACGTTATGAGTATTAACTTTTATTATTAAACTGTTTTGCAACATCCTTAGTAATATCATTACCATCGGATGCAAAAATAACAGCTTGTGAATCAAGCACTAATGCATAAGATTGTTTCTTAGCAATCTGAGAGACAATGCTGTTAATATCACCTAAAATACCTTGCATAATTTTATTTTGTTCTTTCTGCAAGTCTTGTTGATAAGCAACAACTTGTTTGACTAAATCAGATCGTTCCGTTGTAATTTTCTTCTGCAAATTATCTCTTTCTTTATCACTTAATGTGGGTGACTCTTTTTTAAATTTATCGACTTCATCTTGTAATGTTTTTTGCTGATCGTTAATCTTGGTTTGTCTTTCTTTAAATTGGCTTTCCAATTTTTTACTTAACGCAGCAACGCGTGGTGATTGTTGAAGTACTTGTTGCACATTTACAACAGCTACTTTAATTTGCGGTGCATCAGCTGCATTTGCAACTCCAGCACTTAAACCCACTGCAAGAAATAAAGCCCCAACTAAAGCCCCTATTTTTTTCATGATGTACGCTCTCCAAAAATAAAATTAATGTCCCTTCCTAAACGCCCTTCCATCAGCAATACCAAAGATCAAGAAAGACCAAATAGGCTTGCCATATACGAGATTGCAGATGCTATGTTTATCAGAAATTTACCCCAAGAGCAAACTGGAATATCTTTTCTTGATCGCCTTTTGCTGTACTGCCATCTTTCCCTCGTTGTAAATTGAGCGGTTTTGCAACGCTTAGCTCAATAGGCCCGAAAGGTGTTAAAATGTCAGCTTCTACCCCAGTTGAAAACCGCACGGGCCCAGAATTTTGACTTTGGCCGCCAAAACCCTTGTTATCATAAGAATTAAATACATTACCTGCATCAAAAAAGAGCGATGTTCGCAGATTTTCTGAGAGATAATTGGGGAAAATCAAGCCTATACTCGCATCGGCCAAGATGTTACCCCCCATAGGATTACCGTTAGAATCACGCAGTCCTAAAGTGAAATCCTCATAACCGCGAACGGAATTAATACCCCCGCCAAAATAATTCTTGAAGAAAGGAAAATCGATACGCTTAAACAAGCCGCCGCCATAACCAAAATCGGCCCGACCAGTTAAAATATATTCTTCATTTAAAGGTAAATAAGATTTTGCTTGATAATTGAACATATAATAAGCAACAGATCCACTTGCAAGAGGCGCATAAAAATCGGCAAATGCCGTTTGTAAAACACCACGCGTTGGGAATATTGCTTTATCGCGACTATCACGATAAAAACCACCCTTCATATCTAATTCTTGGAAATGGGTACCATGCTCAGTGACATATTGATTGACTTGGGCTGACACTTCACCAGGCACGAGCTTCACAATAGTATCTTGATAACCAACCCCCAGCTGAATGCGATTGATCACCTCTTGTTCTTGACCAACGGGTATGCCATAAAGCACGCCCATGTCATATTCGTTAGTCGTATATCCAGGGTTAACACCGGCACTAGGGTCAACCTGTGAAAATGAAAAATTAAAGCTGCGGCTAATGCCATCCGCAGTATAATAAGGATTAGTAAAATCAATCCCGTAAAAATTTTCATACTTGCTTCGAGAAAGGTTCATACCAAAAGTATCGCCAGTTCCTAGGAAGTTCTTTTGATTAAACCCCGCACCAAGAATAACGCCATACTGTTGCTCATAACCAACCTTAAAGGTGGCTTGAGCAGAACTATCTTCTTTCACTTTATAATTTACATCGACCTGATCATCTTTATTGGGAACAGGTTGTACAGCAATATCCACGTTACGAAGATAAGGCAGTAAACTCAAACGACGTTTTGATTCTTCAATTTTTTCTGCAGATGCAGGTGCTGCCTCAAGCTGTTGTAGTTCTCGGCGAAGAACATCATCATTGGTGTGATGATTATCTGAAAAGGTAATCTGTCGTACGTAAGCTCGCTTACCTGGATTGATCACAAATACTAAAATCACATCATGTGTTTTATCATTAACTTCAGGGTGTAGAGCAATTTCAGCAAATAAATAACCATGATCGCCGTATAATTTTGTTATATTTTTTTCTGCTTCTAAAATTTTTTGACGAGAAAATGTCTCTCCCGGTTTAATCGTAATTTGTTTCGTTATAAGGTCTTTAGAAAAAATAAGATTTTGACCTTGTAATTCATAATTTTTGACCGTATAAGGTTCGCCTTCATCGACGACAATAGTCACATAGACAAATTTACGATCAGGTGTAATTTCTGCTTGAGCCGATTTAATCACAATGCGTAAATAACCATGATCCATATAAAATGCGCGTAATTTCTCGAGGCTTGCATTGAGTTTTTCTTCAGAGTAGCGGTCTGATTGAGTGATGATTGTAAATATGCCTGTTTTTGAAATATCAAGCTGTTTTAATAATTTCTTTTCACTAAATGCATGATTACCGATAATTGAAATACGTTTGATTTTCGCAACTAAACCTTCTGAAATGTTGATAACAACACTTACACGATCACGCGGCATAGGTGTCACATTCACATTGACTCGCGCATTAAAACGCCCTAACTGATAGTATTGATTGAGCAAACTTTGTTTTATTTTTTCAATCATTGCAGGGTTATAAACACGGCCTTCCGCAATATCAAGCATGCGCATAACGGTATTTAATTTATCTGTAGCAATAGCAGAATTGCCCGTAATTTTTAACCGGCCTATGGTCGGTCGCTCTACAACATCAATGATCAGGGTATTGCCTGATCGTGATAAAGTGATGCGATCAAAAAATTCTGTACGGTAAAGCGCTTTTAATACAGCAGCAGTTTGAGCAGGTTGTAATGTTTGCCCCCGTTTAATCGGCAAATAGCTTTCTACCGTTTGAGCAGAGATACGCTGCAATCCTCGAATTTCGATATGCTTCACTACAAATGCTTGTGCAAAAACATTTGTAAAACAAATTAATTGTGATAATAAAAGTACAAAATATAATAATTTTTTCATGTGTCTCTTTTATACAACGTTACTCAGCAGAAGCATGCCATTATCTTGACTTTTCAAATGAAAATCCAGTGTTGTCTTACCACGCTCTTTGTGCATGACAAAAAATTTCCGTTCGTGCTGAGGAGTGTGCGTAGCACACGTCTCGCAGCACAAACAGTGCTATTTGTTACCGTTCACCCTTCGAGACGCGTGCTACGCACGCTCCTCAGCGCGAACGGTCTTAAATTTTTTCGCGTACCGAGGAGAGGGTCTTCAATCATGACCGTGTTGCGATCAGTTCAAAAAATGCAAATACTGGCAATGCTGCAAACAAACTATCGAGCCTATCCAATAAGCCACCGTGTCCAGGCAAAAGAGAAGATGCATCTTTCACACCAACTTGCCGCTTCAACATGCTTTCAAAGAGATCACCAATGACCGAAAATAAAATGGTGAAAAATGAAAATAGCAAAATCATGGGCCATTGTTGAAAAGGAACGCGGTATAGACTAAGCATAATGGAAGCAGCAATCAATGCACAGACCACACCACCACACAAACCTTCCCAAGATTTTTTGGGGCTGACTGCTTCTGCAAGATGATGTTTTCCCCATACTTTACCCGTAAAATAAGCAAAAGAATCTGCGCTCCAAATTAAAATCAATAAAAATAATAAAATAAACTCACCATCAGGCTGTAGATGAATAATATTAATTCCAGTAAAAGCAGGAACTAAAACAAAAACTCCAAATAATGCTCTTATCACACGGCTGTTTTTCCACCATACACTCGCGTTTGGATAAAGAAAAACCATCAAAGCAGCAAAAATCCACCATACAAATGCAAGAAATAAAATAAATTGAATAGGGACAAATAAACTCCCTTCAATCGATAATAAAATAAATATGACATACAATAGACGCGATAGTTTTGACTGAAAACCTGCAAGCAATGCAAACTCCCAAGACGCAAGTAGCGTAAGCAATGCGGTAAGGAGTAGAAATAATTGAGCAGAGCAATAAAAAATCATTAAAAGAACAATAGGGATAAGAAAAAGTGCCGTTAAAATACGTTGTTTCAACATGATTTAATCGCTTAATTGCTCAGAGCAAAGACCATAACGCCGTTCCCGATTGGAATAATGAAGAAGCGCTTTTTCCATTGCTTCTTCATCAAAATCTGGCCAAAGTGTTTGGGTAAAATAAAGTTCAGAATAAGCGAGTTGCCATAACATAAAATTACTGATACGCACTTCTCCACTTGTTCGAATAAATAAATCAGGATCAGGAAGATCAGAAAATGAAAGCTTATTTTTAAAGCACGCTTCCGAGATATCTTCACTTTTTAATAGACCACTAGCAACTTCATTGGCAAGTCGCCTTGTCGCTTGCAGAATGTCCCATTGCCCACCATAATCAGCGGCAATCACTAATACCATCCCAGTGTTTTGACTCATGAGCTGTTCCGCTGCATTAATTTTTTCACGTAATTTGTCATGAAATTTTGTGCGATCGCCAATAAAACGTAAACGAAGGTTATTTTCATTTAGCGTACTTGCTTCATTTTCCAAATTAGACAAAAACAATTCCATTAAATGATGCACTTCATCTTGTGGCCTTTGCCAATTTTCACTACTAAAGGCAAAAAGAGAAAGCACTTCAATTTGTTTGGTTGCACAATATTTCACAATCTTATGTACTGCAGCAACACCAGCACGATGTCCAGCAACACGCGGCAAGAAACGTTTTTTGGCCCAACGCCCGTTACCATCCATGATAATCGCAATATGTCGAGGCAATAGAGAGGTTGTCATGATTTAAATCACCATTAAGTCAGCTTCTTTTGCTGTGGTTATTTGATCAATTTCAACGATGAATTTATCTGTGAGTTTTTGAATGTCATCTGACAATCGACGCTCTTCATCTTCTGAAATTTGTTTATTTTTAAGCATTTCTTTGAGCATGGTATTTGAATCTCGCCTGACATTGCGAACACCAACACGTGCTGCTTCTGCTTCACTTCGCACGACCTTAATTAATTCTTTTCTTCTTTCTTCATTAAGTGGAGGCAAAGGAACTCTGATCACTGTTCCTGCAGTAGCAGGGTTCAATCCTAAATCAGAGTTGAGAATGGCCTTTTCAATGATTTGTATCATTGATTTTTCCCAAGGGGTGATGGTCAGCGTTCTTGCATCGCTTGCCGTAATATTTGCAACTTGATTAAGTGGCATTTCTGAACCGTAATAATCAACACGTATATGTTCTAAAATACTGGGATTTGCCCGACCTGTACGTAGTTTTGCAATTTCTGCTTTATATGAATCGATGCTTTTGTGCATGCGCATTTCAGCATCTTTGATCATCTTATGCATGACCTTTCTCCATTATTATTTCGAGAATGTGTATTTCTCAGTTGATCCCGGAGAGAAGGGTTAATAAGGTTTGTCATCCTGAGCGCAGCGAAGGATCAGTTTAAATTTTCCATGATAATAACAAATCATCATATTAATCAGATACTGATCCTTCGCTGCGCTCAGGATGACAAACCTTATTAACCCTTCTCTCCGGGATCAACAAATTTATTCTGATGCTTTTATTAATGTTCCCACATCTTCACCCAACATGATCTGCCTTAAAGCGCCTTGCTTATTCATATTAAACACGCGTAAAGGTAAATCATGATCTTGGCAAAGTAAAATAGCTGTTAAATCCATCACACCAAGACGTCGGCTGATCACTTCTTCGTAAGTCAGATAATGAAAACGTTTCGCTTTCGGATTTTTAATGGGGTCATCGTTAAAAACCCCTTCAACTTTTGTTGCTTTCAAAACAATATCAGCGCCGATTTCAATACCACGAAGCGCTGCAGCGGAATCGGTTGTCACTAAAGGATTCCCAGTACCTGCAGAAAATATCACGACTCTCCCTTCTTCTAATTTTTCTTTTGCAATAGAGCGATCATATTGATCAGCAATAGTTGGAATAGCAAAAGCAGACATTAAAGTGGAAGGAATGCCCTTTTTTTCAAGCGCATCATGCAAAGCCAGCCCGTTAATCACCGTTGCAAGCATACCCATTTGATCTGCGGTAATACGATCTAAGCCACTTGCACATAAATCAGCACCGCGAATTAAATTACCACCGCCAATCACGATGGCAACTTGTACACCTAATTGGGTCGCCCCCATAATTTCTTGCGTGATACGAGAAAGCTTGCTTGTATCGATGCCGAATAAATGGTCGCCCTGCAAAGCTTCACCAGAAAGCTTAAGTAAAATACGCCGATAAATCGGCTGTGTTGAAAGATGGTCCATGTTCAGCTACCTTGCACTTGTGACATTACTGCATCTTTAAAATCTTCAGTTGTCTTCTCAATTCCTTCACCGACTTCAAAACGGTAAAACGCTAAAACTTTCGCACGATGTTTGTTTAATAAAGCACCCACAGTAATATTTGGGTCCTTAACAAAGGGCTGGCCCAAAAGACTCACTTCATCAAGATATTTCTTTAAACGGCCTGCAACCATTTTTTCGATAATTTCTTGCGGTTTTCCACTGGTTGCAGCTTGCGCCATATAAATTTCTTTTTCTTTTGCAATTAATTCTTTCGAAACGGATTCAGGTGCAATGACAAGTGGTTTGCTTGCAGCAATATGCATTGCAATGTCATGAGCAAGTTCTTCGTTAATAGTATCTAATTCAACAATGACGCCAATACGATGACCATGGAGATAAGTACTCACAAAGGGTGCTTCAGGATGGCTGCAGACAATACGACGAATTAGAACATTTTCACCCACTTTAACAATTAATGCTTGACGTGCTTCTTCAATGGTACCTGCAGCATCGAGTGGCAAGGTAGAAAATGCTTGAAGATCTTGTACATTGGAATGCAAAGCAGATTTGGCAACAGTATTCGCAAAAGAAATAAAATTTTCATCACGCGCAACAAAATCGGTTTCACTATTAATTTCAAGCATTGCTGCTCGATTAGCATCTGATGCAATAACAATTGTACCTTCTGCAGCGATGCGACCTGCTTTTTTATCCGCTCTTGCACGGCCTGATTTTCGAAGTTCTTCAATTGCGCGGTCCATATCCCCTGAACTTGCAGCGAGTGCTTTTTTGCACTCCATCATGGGAGCACCCGTTCGATCCCGTAATTCTTTGACAAGTGCGGCAGAAATACTCATTTTTCCATTCTCCTTGTCTTATTGATTATCGGATAAAGGTTGATCGCTATCGCTGCCTTCAGAAGGTGAATTTTCTTCTTCCGTATTTTTGACTTCAATTAATTCATCTATTTCTTCTTTTTCAACAGCAACGCTTGCTCGCGCTTCCAGGATAACATCAGCAACCGTTGTGACATAAAAACGAATTGCACGGCTTGAATCATCGTTACCTGGAATCACATAAGTAATACCATCTGGATCGTTATTTGAATCAACAACGCCAATCACAGGAATACCCAAACGATTTGCTTCAGCAACCGCTATTTTTTCGTGGCCAACATCAATGACAAATAGTGCATCTGGAATGCCACCCATGTTTTTGATACCGCCTAAACTAATCATGAGTTTGTTTTTTTCACGTTCAAGACCAAGAATTTCTTTTTTCGTTAAACGGCCAAATTTGCCTGATTCAAACATCGCTTCAAGTTCTTTCAAGCGTTTAATGGATTGACGAATGGTTTTGTAATTCGTCAACATGCCGCCCAACCAACGTTTGTTCACATAAGGCATGCGGCAACGTTCCGCCTCTTGTTGAATGATATCTTGCGCAGCATATTTTGTTCCGACAAAGAGAATTTTTCCTTTTTTAGCTGCAATATCGCCAATAACATTCAATGCTTCTTGGAATAAAGGCACTGTTTTACTGAGATCAATAATATGGATTTTATTACGGGCGCCATAAATATAGGACGCCATTTTGGGATTCCAATAACGTGTTTGATGTCCAAAATGCGCGCCAACTTTTAACATACTTTCAATTGAAACTTGCATGATTGATTCCTCTATTTGGGTTAAACCTCCGCTTATCCTGATCGTTCACTTTTAAAAAGCACCCAAACGGCCAGTCATGATAAGCGTGCGGATTTTACGGCTGCTCCCGCGTTTTAGGGTGTTGATATTGAATTTTTTATTTGACCGCAACAGATATTCATCCATTTCAGCTGTTGCTCAAATGGACTCCTGTCCATTTGTCAAAAATAAAAAATTCAATATCAACACCCTAAAACGCGGGAGCAGCTACGGGTTTTAAATTATAGTTGCTCGTTAAAGCATGCCTTTATACCATAAGAGCTCTATCACCAACAATACTGACGAATAGGTAAAAAATGACAGATATCATACTTAAAACACCGGAAGATATTAAAAAAATGCGGATTGCAGGGCAGCTTGCTGCGCAAGTCCTTGAAATGATTGAAACTTATGTAAAACCTGGTGTAACCAGCAATGAATTGAATGATATTTGTCATGATTTTATCGTGAATAAGCAACACGCTATCCCTGCCCCACTGAACTACCTGGGGTTTCCAAAATCCATCTGCACTTCTATTAATCACCAAGTGTGTCATGGTATTCCAAGCGACCGCCAACTCAAGGATGGTGATATTGTTAATGTTGATGTGACTGTCTTAAAAGATGGATACCACGGTGACACGAGTAAAATGTTTATCATTGGTAAGGCATCAGTACTTGCAGAACGCTTAATCCGTGTAACACAAGAATGTTTATATCTTGGTATTCAAAAGGTAAAACCCGGTGTGCATTTTGGCGACCTTGGTGCAGTCATCCAACAACATGCAGAAAAAAATCGCTTTTCCATTGTAAGAGAATATTGTGGTCACGGTATTGGCAAAGGATTCCATGAACCACCTAATGTATTACATTACGGCAAAGTGGGTACGGGTGAAGTATTAAAAGCAGGGATGATTTTTACTATTGAACCGATGGTGAATGCTGGTAAACGCGACGTTAAATTACTACCTGATGGATGGACAGTCGTCACAAAAGATCACAGCTTATCTGCTCAATGGGAACACACTATTCTTGTTACGGATACTGGTTTTGAAGTCTTGACTAAACGTGACGAAGAAGAATTTTAAGTGGGCTTCGCGCAACTAATTACAAATAATAAGGTATGTATTCCACTGTAAACAATTTCCAGGTAATGATGAAGTACTTGTTTTATCACCTGCTTTTGATTGATTGATCTTACTAAAAAAAGTATTCAACATATTATCTAATGAAGAAAAAGAAGATGTTTCAAAGTCAATTGAAAAGACTGTATTAAATGGCGCAGAAGTGGTGGTGGTGCTTGATGGCGTTGGGGTTGGCGTCGGGGTTGGCGTTGGAGTCGGTGTTGGGGTTGGATTAAGAACTGAATAAATATCAATGCCATCAAAGAAAATCTTGTTCGCTACTAACGTATTCAATACAGTAATCAACTTAATCGCTGCTGTTCCTGATTGGCCATTCACTGTTCCAAACATGTTTCCTGTCGATAAATTAAAAGTTAAACTCCCTACTGCTAAATTTCCATCTAAAGTCGTGGTGAGTACTTCTGCACTACTAGAAGCCACTAACCCGTCATTATTAAACTGGGTGATACCACTACCTTCACTTTGTAATAGAGAGTTTACTCGGATAGCAGCGTTACTCGTGAAGTTATTTGCATTAGTAATTGTCAAAGTACCTAATTGTGTGGTCCCACCCAAAATTCCGTCTATCACAATATCTCCTGTTGAACCAGCATTTAATGTGAGTGATCCGCCATCTATTGTAGATGAAACGGTAATATCATTTCCGCCAGAGGTTAATGATGCTGTTTTATTTGTACCACTCATGGTGAGTGCGCCACCAAGAGTCATATCACCACTGGTCGTCATGGTTAAATCACCTGATACGGTCGATGCATTCAAGGTCAATGCATTACTATCAACCAAAGTGACATCATTACCCGATGTGATGGTGACATCAGCAAAATCATTTGCTGCATTATCGAGAGTAATGTTATTGCTTGAACCTGCTGCAAAGGTGGATGTGCCCGTAATATCTAACACACCACTTTGTGTTAATGCTCCGCCGGATGTGATACTTAAATCACCGGATAAGGTGAATGCACCTAAGTTGATCGCTGCATTATTAAACGTGATGGTTAAACTTCTTAAATTGGATAATGAATCTAAGTTTGTTGGAAAGCTTGCACTCGCATTGATGTTTCTTAAACTCACATCTCGTATATTCGATAAGGTCCCACCAAAGGTCACAGCACCAGTTAAATCATTGGCTGCGGTACTCAAATTAATATCTGAATTGGCTGCGGTTGAAGCTAAAGTGATGGTTCCTGCACTTGCTGCTTGTGTGATTGCACCGGTTTGACTCATAGCACCACCAGACGTTAATGTTAACGTTCCAGAACCAATGCTTGATGTCCCAAGTACCAATGCCCCGGTTGTAGTGAGTGCGATATTATTAGCGCCACTATTTGAAAAACTCACGGCGCCACTCAAGCTATTGTTTTGTGTGAGTGTGATGGCATTTGCACCGGATGTAAAACTAGAAGTACCTGTTACAGTTGCTACACCACTTTGTGTGATGGCACCACTTGTCGTGACTGCTAAATTGCCTGAGATCGTTGACGCTGCTAATGCCAACGCATTCGCATCGACTAACGTTACATTATTGCCAGAGGTGATTCCAACGCTTGCGAAATCATTGGATGCATCATCCAGTGTAATATTGTTGCCTGATCCTGCTGCAAAGGTTGCAGCCCCTGTGACACTCAATGCGCCACTGTCAGTAATCGCACCAGCAGTGGTCACACTTAAT
>Ga0155583_111_pt1 | contig 31800 bp, 39 predicted proteins | sample RifCSPhighO2_12_FD_107240 | JGI IMG/M metagenome (GOLD analysis project Ga0155583, IMG submission 107240) | Gammaproteobacteria bacterium RIFCSPHIGHO2_12_FULL_38_14 | reverse complement strand
ATTTAATTACCACTATTTTTATAATTTATAATACACTATCTTCTCAATTTAAATATTATTTATGTAACTTATTGTTATATTTAAGATTAGTCTAAGCACCACATAGTCTAAACACCACTAAGGTTACTTTAACTTCAGGATGATACGCTTAGTCAACAGTTAAACCTCAGAGGGTGCTTTATACATGCGAAAATTGAGCAAGTTTATAAAATGGGCCATATGGGGAACTCCACAAAATACTCCGCCACAAGAACAAGATGCTGGAGCCATAGTTGCGGTGGAAGAACTCAGTACGCGAAAACGCGCTTTGACTGCGCTCGCGCCTGTGTTAGCTGCATTTATGACTGGCGGTGAAGTAGCCAGCGTTCTTCAGCGATACGCTCAGGGATACAAGGAATCCTACGGTACCAAAAAAAACGGCTCACTTGACTCGGTTCTCTATCTCGTGCCTGAATGCTTAATAGTTCCCTGTATTGCGCTGATGTGCCTAGCACTCACTTGTGGAGGCGCCTCCGCCGTAGACGCTTGTGCATTCCTTTGTTTGGCCGCGCTTGCAATGTTAGCCTTTGCGATCTCAGCTTCTGGCGCATGGATGTCGGGCGTACAAGCTGAACGCGCACTCGCTAGAGTACTACATGGTATTGAAGTTAATGCTGCTAACAGAACACTAACGAATCAAGAAGGCGCGGCTAAGTACTCAATTATTGTTGCAGAGCATCTCTTGCCCGTGCTTACGGTGATAGCCACAGTTTTTGCAGCAAAAAATTTATATGACGCGTATCGTCGATCCCACATTCATCACGATCAAGATGATACTGCTTCATTAGCGGAGGGGAACAACAACGTAACAGCGTATACATCACTATAATAACCGCCATCCGTATACACCCATGCATGGGTATAGCCCATTACAAATGACGTCGCCCAGTATTCGCACTGTTATAAATCAACACCTTGCGATGCAAACCTTGGTGTAAAACAGTCTAACACAGTCACAATTATACCTAACCTCGTGTTAATACGTCACAATATTGGCACAGTGTTTGATGATCGTGTTTTGTGACATTGCTAGCATTTTCTAACGCCTATCGCTTCATAAAACCGGAGCAAATACCCATCAGGATCAGCGACGATAAATTGACGCTGGCCAATCTCATCATCGTCACGACGGTACCATTTTTCTTCGACAGGTAAAAATAAAGGAATGTTGTGCGTGGCAATTGCTTCGAGTAGTGGCGCGATGGCGGCCACCTTGATTTGCAAATTGACACCACGTCCAAGGGGTCTTTCGAGAGGTGCGCCTGGGTGCATCCAAGTGCGGCCTTTGCCAATCTCATCCAGCATCAATTGTGCGCCGTCACGCTCCAGAAATGCGAAGCCGTCATCTTTGCGTTCGTACATCACTGTAAAGCCCAGTACATGGCAGTAAAACTTCAGGCTGGTGTTGCAGCTCGTCACGGCCAGTTCTGGGATTAGCGCGTTGTAGTGCATGATGAGCCCTGTTTTTTCAGTTAAGGTGCCGCAGAATAATTTTTCAACATCCGAATATGTATGACACCGCTGTCATCGTAGGGCTCACCTTCTGGATGAAAGCCAAATTTGCCATAGAAGCGTTGTAAATGCTCCTGCGCATCTAATTCTGCGCCAGGCAAATCAGGTATTGTGTCGATATGTGCCATTATTTTTTCCATCAATCTGTTCCCTAATTTTTGATCGCGGTAATTTTTATGAATGCAAATTCTGCGAATGATGGCAAAATGATTGTCGGGATTAATATGCATGCGACCATAGGCGACAAGCTTATTGTCATCCATGCCTAAAAAATGCGTTGCCTGTTGATCCAGCCCATCAAGGTCTTCGTAAATGGATTGCTGCTCAATCATAAAAATGTCGATGCGAAATTGGAGAATGGAATACAGCTCATCTTTTGATAAATCATCGTAATTTTTAATAAACCAAGTGATCATCGCTTTTCTCCGGGACAGGTTCCAACATAAAACCACGTACCATCTATTTTTTCAAACAGACTTTTTTCTACAATTTCCTGTCTAGTATTATTCTCAAAAAATTGCGCAAAAAACGTGACTGTGCCACTATTATTTTTAGGCGCTGGCGCTTCAACAACCGTTAATCCTAACCATTTAACGGATGATGCCCATTTTGCAGCACCAATAGGATCATAATTTTCAGCCGCTTTTTTGCGCATAGTTTTTTGAATATAATCGATATTCGCCAAGGTGTATGCTGTGTAACGTGAACGCATTAAAGCCTCTGGTGTCGATGGTTTTTGTTTTCCGGTTAAATAGGGCTCGCAGCAATCAGAAAATAATTTTTTGGGGTTGCAGGGGCAATTTATTTTTTGAGTTGACTCTGTCATTTTCTTAAACTGTATTATTTATTCTTCGTGTTATGCGTCAATAATAATTCATGAACTTTTTCTGCACAGACTTCCTGTATATGTCATGCAGCGAATTTGTCATTATATAATATCGCGAAACTGACGAAGACTACCCACTGTTTTTAGTAATGACTGATTCTCTAAAATGGTTAAGTAGCGATCAATATCAAATTCAGGATTTTTTAGTCTTATGCGACACGTTTTGGCTGCAGTGCATACGACACCAGGTTTCATTTCAAATAAACGCATAATAAAGTCATCGGGATGTTGCGCCTCAACATCGTGTTTTTTTTAACGCATCCTCGGGAAAATCTTTTAAATTATAAGTGACGATCACAGAAGCGGAGGACTTTATCGCAGCCGCCAATACATGACGATCATTTTGATCCGGCAAATGCAAGGAAGGAATAATCGCTTCATAATTTTCAACTAAGCAATCACGCACATGTTTATCCATTAAGTCGCGAACATGGTTTATTTTTTCTCGCGTTATGTGCGGTTTGTTTTTTAGAACAGCCTTGATCCATTCTTCATGGATGTGATGCGACCATTTAGCGCGAAATAAATCCGATAATGCTACTGCATTAACAAATCACGCAAAGGTGCTGAATACAGCACACAGGCATCATATACCACAACTAACCTAGACATTATTCGTATCCTAAATCTAATTCTTGAGACTTCGCTACAAGTTTATCTAACGTGTTCATGCGTTTTTGGTCAATATTTTTTTTATACGCCAAAATATCTTTTGATAAAACTTTGCGTCGATTGCCTACTTTTCGATGTGGTATTTTATTGTCATCCAAGAGACCAACAAGATAGGGACGCGACACATTCAATAAATCAGCTGCTTCTTGTGTTGTTAATTCCGCATGCACGGAAGTCAGAGTGACTGCGTTGCCTTCTGACATTTGCGTCAGAATTTCCGTTAATAATTTTACCGCCGATAACGGCACGCTGATCGTTTTTTTCTCGCTGTCCGTAATCACAGTTACTTTTATGACTGATGTGTTTTTTACAGCTTGCATCAATGTAGCGAGTTCACGACTGGATTTTTCCGCAAGATGTGTTTCCTGATTATTTGGTAAGATAAGGTCAGATTGTTTTTTTAGTGGTAGCATAAAGCACCTCATAATGTATGATATTAAGCATTATAATCGAAATAAACAAAATATTCAAAATAATCGAAAAATAAAAAGATAAAAGCACCCACACACTAGGCAACATAGGTTGTACTCTCTAATAGATTGAATTATAACAAAAAACCAAGAAAACGGAATTTTTTTAATCAAGAAATAAAGACTCGTCAAAGACTATGGAGCCGCGCGCGGGCCGCGGTATTGAGCAATATCACCAATGGCATGCCCAAGATGGTAAACAACGCCCGCATATAATAAAAACGTGGCTACTGCGGTATACAGCCGCCCGCCACACCTAACGTGGCGCTAGCCCAGTTTGGTTTTTTAAATAAACCGGCTGTTGTGATTAAATTACTAGCTATTACATAGCTCATTGCCCCGGAAGCCATCCCCAGTAAGCCTTGCTCAATATGCTCTCCAGCAGCTTGGCTGACTTGGTTGGAGTAGTATTCCGAGCTTACTCTGTTTGGCGCATGTCTGTATGATTGTAAACCACCAAATGCAAAAGACGCTAGCATGCATTTTCTCATTATTTTTCTCCGCTTTAGTCCACACGATATTGGGCCGTGTTGGGATCGAACCAACGACCCGCTGATTAAGAGTGGCTTTGTCCACCATCCAGTATACTATAAATCAACACCTTGCGATGCAAATCAAGGTTAAAAACAGTCTGACACAGTCACAATCACGTCTGGAACTGTGATTTTACGTCACAATAATGACACAGTGAGCATCCACGACTTTCTTGTTCAAAAAGCGCATTTTCTAATGCCAATCTCTTCATAAAACCGGAGCAAATAACCATCAGGATCAGTGACGATAAATTGACGCTGACCAATCTCATCATCACCACGTCGGTACCATTTTTCTTCTGGAGGTAAAAATAAAGGAATGTTATGCGTGGCGATTGCTTCGAGTAGTGGCGCGATGGCGGCCACTCTGATTTGTAAATTGACACCACGTCCAAGGGGTCTTTCGAGAGGCACGTTTGGGTGCATCCAAGTACGGCCTTTGCCAATCTCATCCAGCATTAATTGCGCGCCTTCACGCTCTAAAAATACGAAGCCTTCGTCTTTGCGTTCATATGCGACATTGAATCCCAGGGTGTCACGGTAAAATATGATGCTTTTCTCGCAATCTGTGACAGCAAGCTCAGGGATTAATGTGGCGTAATTCATAATTAAAATGCTCGTTTTTATTTATCGCATCATCAGAATCGCAGTAGTGATAAGTAATGCTGCTGCACCCGCAAGGGCATAGGGTAAGTTGGTCGCATGTGCAAGAAGGCCAATCGCTAAACCACAGACAATTTCACCGAGATATTCGGCTTGTGCCAAAAATGAATGAACTGTTGCGCGAACATTATCAGTACTGATGTTATTCACCTGGATGGATGCCATCGTTCGTGTGATTGGCATTGCAATACCGGAAACCAGTAAAATGCCTACACTGCCCATGATGACGTTTGGCGCAAAAGCCAGTAATAACAGACCGGCGGCGCCAATGGTACAGGCGAATACATAATTGCGTCGTGCGATGTTCGCTTCATGGGCGCGAGCTTCTAGTATTTTCAGGGCTGGTATCCCTGCGAGCAATGTCACTATTCCTAATCCAGTAAGCCATGCAATGGGTGTGATGCTATCTGGAAAACCAATGGTAACGAGTTGCTTTGGAAATAATCTTGCCGCATCGGATGCGCCGTTAACCAGAAATGTTGCCATAAAAATAACAAGAATGGCGCGACTTTTTTTGACCAGCGATAATCCTTTTTTGAATAGTTCCCACGAAGCCGACCAATGTTGTTCGCGTATAGGCACAAATCGTTTTTCATGAAATTGAAATACAATATACAAGCCTAACAACATCATCAGGATGCCCGCTGAGATCATGGCGGTGCTAAGCGTTGTTGCCCACGCAAATGATCCTAGTGCAATGATGCCAAGAGCGGCACCAGAGAGCTGTGCTCGCGCAGTCTTGGTGAGCACGCTGGCTATTCGAAGTGGCTCGTTCAGTTCATCGGTCACAAGCGCTACATCCGCACCGCTCGCAAATGACCAAGAAATACCCCATAACATTTGCGTTGCTACGAGATGCGGAAAGCTTGTTGCTAACCCTGTTAGCAGCATTGCGATCCCCATCAATACCTGAGAGAGTACCAACGACCATTTTCGGCTGAATGTGTCAGCAATGACACCGGCGGGAATTTCAAATAATAGACTGACGATACCTTGCGCTACACCGATATAAATTAGTTGAGATGGCGTGAGGTGACCGATGGTTACAAGATAAAGACTGGTAACAAGCCACCAGCCTTGGTGCAGAATAGCGCGCATCCATGACCAGCGAATAAAGGCGATGTCAATTTTTGAATGGCTCATTGGCTCTATTTCCAGGGAAAAATCATTGCTGTCATTATAAGGGTTTCCTGCCGCATGACATCCAAGTTTTTCATTTTAATGCGCCATGTGATCATTCATTTTCTCTAGACCAAGTGCCAACATAAAACCACGCCCCATCTATTTTTTCATATTTTGACTGATCATATTAGGTTCTTGCGCAAAAAATAAAAAACGGAATTTTTATCAAAACCATGCCGCTCAAATTCAACATAAAACCCTAGCTTTTTATAAAAATCGAGTGCTTCCCAGTCCATCGTATTGACTGCCATAAAAGTACACTTTTTCTCCCTCGCTAAATCTTCGGCTTTTTGCATCAGTTGTTTGCCATAACCTTTTCCGCGCAATGCTTCTGTTACCCATAGCTGCCCGACAAAAAGAGAACCATACATATTATCGCCGTTGCAGCCACCAACAATTTTGCCCGCTTCATCTCGCATTAAAAAAGCAAAGAAATCCAGTTGTTTCATTCCTTTTTTAAGCTTGGCGTTTTCCATAATGCCATCGCCAAGAATTTGGACATCTGCGGCGCTCGGATTGGCTTCGTGAGTTATAGTGTATTTCATCATTTTCTCTTTATGTTGCAGTTGCTGCGATTTGATTGTTCAGATAGATTTTTGTATTGTCTGGTAAAGAAGAAAATGTCATTATCGTGAACCCTTCGTTGAATCTTTTTTTAAAAACCCAAAATTTTTTACACACTACGCAACATAAGTTGCACAATACAACTGCATGAATTATAACAAAAAACAAATAAAGTGGCATTTTTTTAATCACAAAATAAAGACTCGTTAAAGACTCTCTATTTAATACAATGAATTGCAGGCTGAATTTTACAACTCAACTCGTATAAGAGTCTTCATTTTTCTTGTGTGAGTCGTATGAGAGTCATATAATTTTTCTTCAATGTGTGCAAATTTTCATGGAGTGGCTTTGATGCGTAGAGTTCAAACCTATTTGGATGCGGAAACAATGGAAGCGCTGACGGCATTAGCTGCCAAAAAAGAGGTTCCGTTATCCATCGCTGTTGCCGATATTATTAAAAGCCATTTTCGACGGGATGCAAGACCGTCAGCGCGCGCAGCGCTGGATCAGGAAACTAAGGCGTATTTCTTGAGAATATTAAATACACTCAATCAAGTGTTGATGTGCGTGTATGACGAAGACAAGGTTAGCGTCAAAGCAGAATCTGTCGAGGCATGCATCCAAAGCATCACACAACAAATTCAAATCGCGACCAAGGGTGCTGACTGTGAAAATTCTTGAAACCGATCGTCTTATTTTACGCACCTTTGAAGAGCGCGATATTGATGCGATGGCGCTCATCGATCAAGATCCTAAGGTCCGCGAATTTTTGGGAGGCACTGCGGATCGCGAGAAAACAGCGGCGAGTGTTCGCAAAATTATTCAGCATCACAATGATCACGGATTTTCGCTTTATGCAGTGGAGTTGAAGTTGACTGGCGAGATGATTGGCTGGTGCGGTTTGATGATTCCCTCGTTCGATGCTCATTTTATGCCGGCAGTTGAAATTGGCTGGCGGCTCGCCTCTCATCATTGGAATCAGGGTTATGCTACGGAAGCCGCAAAAGCAGTTTTACAATACGCATTTCTCAATCTCAAATTAAAAGAAGTGGTGTCGTTTACTGCAGTTGATAATATAAGATCTCGTCACGTAATGGAAAAAATTGGATTGCAACATAATCCAGCAGATGATTTTGATCATCCCAATTTAGAAAAATCGCATCCATTAAATCGGCATGTGTTGTATCGGATTTCCAATATAATGCACTGGGGACGTGAGACCCTTTTATTGCACGGTTACACGCTGACAGACAGCCTTATTGAAACAGTGCAAAATACACCATGGTCTCATGTTATTCGATATCAGACCTCTTCGGGTTATGTGTATTTGAAACACACACCACCATCCCTTGCAATTGAATCGACGATTACTCAACTCTTGCATGACCGGTTTCAAGCGTCAGTGCCAGATATAATCGCCGTCAATGCAGATTTGCATTGTTTTCTAATGAAGGATGCAGGTGAGCCATTGCGTAGCATTCTTAAAAAGCAATTTGATGCAGCGCTGTTTTGTAGGGCGATTGATACTTATACAAAAATGCAATTGGCAACCAGCAATTCCCTCAACGTTTTTTTGGAAATCGGCGTGCCTGATTGGCGATTAAATAAATTGCCAGCATTGTTTGATAATTTGTTATCAGAAAAAGAAATATTAATGGCAGATGGCCTAGAAGAAAAAGAGATTGAAGATTTAAAAACGCTATCGCCAGTGGTCGAAGAGCTATGCCAACAATTATCAGCATTTTCTATCCCAGCAACAATAGTGCAATGCGATTTTCATGATAACAATATTTTGATTGACGAAAAAACAAAAGCAGTCACATTAATTGATCTGGGTGAGATTGTGATTTCGCATCCATTTTTCTCGTTCATCGGCTGTTTATTTCAAGTCACGCGTCATCATGGGTTAACAGAAAAAGACGATGTTTATAAACAATTAATGGCAGCCTGTTTGAAAAATTATGCCACACATAAATCACAAGATAATCTCCTGAAAATATTCGCGCTTGCGCAAAAATTATGGCCTATCTATGAGGCCTGTTGCCAATATCGCTTACGAATTTTGTGCGATCTAAAAGAATTTTTAGGATTTCAGCAGCACGGAAAATTAGCAGATAGACTGCGGCAGTTTGCAATCTGTATTAATGGAAGTGACTATGCTATATGATTTTTTAATTTCCAAAAATATACGAGAAAACATCATCGCTTTATATGGCGCAACAGGCCGACAATGGCTCGAGAATTTCCCACAGTTTCTCTCGCGATATGAAAAGCAGTGGAATTTTAAAGCCATTAAAAGCTTTGATGATGCGCAATTTAATATTGTACTGGATGCAGAAACAGTGGTTTTTAAATGCTGTGTTCCCAACAGAGTATTTAATACGGAAGTGAAAGCCTTGCAACATTATAATGGCAATGGCGCTGTTAAATTATTGGAATATGATATTAAAAATGGTGCCATGTTAATTGAAAAAATCAATCCTGGAACACTGCTGGAAAAAGTTGTGTCTGTTGAAGATGCGACAAAAAAAGCCATTAATACCTGCAGAAAACTACATAAACCGATTGATGATCAAACACCCTTCCCAACGCTGCAAGATTGGTTTGAGGGATTTGATCAAAGCATTTATGCAAAATTTAATGGTACACCAGGACCATTTTCGAAAGAATTAATTAACCAAGCGAAATCAATGAGTGATTCTCTGTTGCAGTCACAATCTGGCCTGGTTTTATTGCACGGCGATTTACATTATGCCAATTTATTATCGGCAGAAAATGGTGAGTGTATCGCCATTGATCCAAAAGGGGTTATCGGTGAGGCTGAATTTGAAATCCCTTTGCCTCGCATCACCAATCCAATGTCAAAACATGAAACCTCCTTGTCTCACGTCACCAATCCAGTTTCAAAAAAAGAATTATTGCGCCATTTGGATTGTTATGTCGAATTATCAGGGTTTGATAGAAAGAGAATTTACAATTGGTTATTTGTGAAATCTGTTTTAGCGGCATGGTGGAGTGTTGAAGACAGCGGCACAACCAACGACCTCACGCATCAGTTTTTGAATGTTGCAGAAACAGTGCAAAAATATTGATAAAACTCTTGACCCTCACGCTACGTGATACTTTATTTTTGTCTTGTATTACTTGGGAGAAGAAAAATGGCTTATACCGTAAAACAATTGGCAAAGCTCTCGGGCGTGAGTGTGAGAACCCTTCATTTCTATGATGAAATTGGTTTATTAAAGCCGGCCTATGTTGGCGATAATAATTATCGATATTATCAAGATGATGAGCTCTTAAAACTTCAGCAAATTTTGTTTTATAAAAAGCTTAATTTTTCTCTCGAGGATATTCAAAAAATAGTGTGTGACAAGAACTTTGATACCCTCAAAGCGCTTCAATCACATAAATCTATTTTAGAAAATAGTCTGGATAAAACCAAAAATTTGATTCAGACCATTGAAAAAACCATTAACCATCTACGAGGAATAAAACAAATGAAACTAGAAGAAATATTTGAAGGCTTTGATGCTGATAAACAGGCGATGTACGAAAATTTTTTAATTGAGCAGGGTGTTGATGAAAAAAAAATTGAAAATGTCAGAAATAAAGTCGACACGTGGAGTAAAGATGACTGGATGCAAAATAAAAATGAGGCAGATGATTTATATGCGCAATTTGCTTCTGCTATTGAGCATCATTTAAGTCCATCGTCTTCTGAAGTACAAGCTTTAACAAAAAAACACTTTGAGATGACGAAAAAATTCTGGACGCCCAATAAAGAAAGCTATATTGGATTGAGTCAGTTATATGGTTCGCACCCTGATTTTGTTAAATTTTATAATAAAATTCATCCAAATTTGTTACCTTTTTTAGTGGAGGCGATGGAGGTTTTTGCAAATAGAGAACTTAAATAAGCATGAGATTTTGTTGGAAATCAACCGATTGTTTCATCTGCTATAATTTCGCCTGATGTGCCAGTGAGACAGGTGTTCGCACATGAAAATACTGATCATTGACAAACACAATAAATCCGCAGAAGTAAGCGCTGCGGGTAGTGTCGCACGCCTATCAACAGCGCTTGATCAAAAACATGTTCACTATGAAATTAATCGTGTCACCGATGATCAGCCAGTAGAAGCAATAGTGGAAAAAATCATTGATGGGAAGTTTGATGCTGTATTGATTGACAGTGTTCATGCGATTGATATTGCGGGACGTCTTGCCCATGATCCCCAGCCACAAAAACCTAAGATAATTTTTATCGATGGTGGGGTTGAAGACATTGCTGATAAAGCATTTTCTGATTCGCATTTTTCAGGAACTGTTGCTGTTTATAAGAGCGATGAAACTATTTTTGCAAAAGGCTATCAAGCGGAAAATCGCAGTAAGCCAGAAATTTTGAATAACGAGCATACATTATTTAATATTGCATCATTGGATAAAATGATCACGGGTTTGGCAATCGTCATGCTTGCAAAGGAAAATGGATTTTCATTGAATAAAAAAATTGTTGATCATCTACCACCGGATTATCCGCATCGACATTTATTTCAAGCTTTTACTTTTCACGAATTACTCACGCACACGTCTAGCTTGTGGCGTGGTGGATTGACAGAATCTGAAGCATTTGGCGCATCGATGGCAGATTTCACAAAAGTTGAAGAATTTTTGCCGATGTTTTTTCCAACGGATCCAACATTGCATGATGCATCTTCAGAACGTGGAAAACATGCTTACAGCAATGCGGGTTACTTATTATTAGGTTTATTTATTGAAGCCACGCAAGAAGATTATTATCGATTTATTCATGAAAAAGTACTTGTACCAGCAGGCATGATGGAAACCACTGAAGCGCGGAATGCAACATCACATTTTGCAATACCTTATGTTCCTGTGCCAAAAAATGATTTATCAAAAGAGCCTGATTGGGAAAAATTACCAGAACCGTTACAAGAAATGGGACGTAAAACAAAAGAATTATTCGAAATTACAAAAGAATGCGTACAAAAATATTCTATCATCGCAGAACTGATGTCATCCTACGAAAAAGGGTTGGTTTCGGCTGAAAATATGGAGACGTTTAAAGCAGAATTTTTATCTAAATTGAGAGCCGCACACAGTGAGTTTTTTCAACAAATTAGTACCCATTATTTTAAATATAAATATTTTGAAGCTGGCAAGAAAGCGGAGTCATTGTTTTTTGAATTAAATGCGTGGTTAGAACTAAATCCGCAACATAAAGCAGACCCCGCAGTTCAAGAATTACAAAAATTATTAGCATTTTAAGGCTTGGCTTCAAATTTGCATTACCCGCACGAAGTCATTGCTGCGTTGACAATTAATTTAAGCAAAGGTCGTCCACATGGTTGCTGGTATTCCAGTGCAGAAGATTTACATAAGTTTGCACAGGCATTATGGCAACCAGAAGGTGCGTTGCATCAATATGCTGCAGAAATTGAATCACGTAAAGTAATTACTCGTCCTGGTAATCCAGATCAATATGGCTATGGATCTGCTTTCGTTGAAATTGATGGTGGAAAAGCGGTTGCCCATTCTGGCAAGGGTCCAGGCATACACACTAATTTTTCAACTTTTCCTGAAGGTGGTTATACCTTTGTTACTTTAGCTAATGATGACTCATCTAGTATGGGCATTGCTTATGATTTAGAGTATTTTGTCACAAGACGGCATTTACCAGGCTCATCTATGCAAGTTTCATTTTTGGATCCAAAGATATGTGCATCAGAAAAACCATTTGAATCGATGGTGAATTATATCGCGCATACGGCAGATGTTTCTGGAATTGCTAATGTGGTGGCCTCAACGTTTGGATTGAATGCGCAGCGAGCCGCAGCGCCAGCAGTAATTATTCCGAGCCCTGAGGCCAAAAAGCCAGAGCAATAAGTCTTTAGTGTGCTCAAGCTGAAGCGTGCAAACTTTTATTGCAATGGTAAATTAAAGCCGTTTTATTTTTTGTACGAAGGGAAATTTTATTGATAATATCAATCACCGCCTTTGGATCGTCATTTTGAATATAATGACCTGCTTTCGGAAATTGCATAAAAATGGAATTGGGTACTTGCGCCGAAAATTCTTTTTGCAATTTAATTTCAAGCGGATAAGTTCCAGAAACTAAAACGGCTAACGATAAATTTTTTGATAGTGGTGGTGAGTTCATAATTTCTTTTGCACTTTCTTGTTTTCCAATGACTTCCAATACGTAAGTGATTTGTGCGAGCTGTTTTTTTGTATAAGGTGGATGAATTGTTTTTAATGTATTTTCCATTTTGACAAGATGTGCTTGATTATAATTTTGGATGAAGCGTGCTGTTTTGGGTGAAATCCATGAAACAGTTTTCGGAAATTGCTCGGTTACTAAATTGCCATCAATCATCACTAAACCAGAAATTTCATTTGGATAATTTCTTGCAAAATACTGTGCATACAAAGCACCACTGGAATGCGCAACTAACATATATGGTGGTTTTATATTTAATTTTGTTAACAATTGTCGAAGTGAAAATACAACCGATTTTGCAGTGACAGGCTTCATATTGGGAAGTGGTGTGCTTTTCATTTGGCCTGGACGATCATAAGCAAGTATCGATGTTGTTTTCGATAACATAGGAATAATTTTCGTCCACTCGGTATCGATTGTATCTCCGCCGCCGTTGATTAAAATAATGGTAGGTTTGCCATGACCATACTGCTGCACCCAGAGTTTGGTGTTTTTATTAATCGTAATGAGATTGGCATTTGCTATACCAATATATAAAACCGTGAATATAAAAACATATAAATACTTTTTCAAAATGATTTCCTCATAAGCCCATTTTTAATAGAAAGTCCTTATTCCCTGTTGCAATATCTTTTGTATATTGTGTAATTTTTTGAATATCCCAATTCCACCATTGCATTTTTAACAGTAGTTCAATCGTTTTATCATCAAAACGTTTTCGAATTAACGTTGCTGGATTACCACCAACAATAGCGTATGGCTCAATATTTTTGGTAACAACAGAATTAGTGCCGATAATCGCACCATCACCAATATGAACACCGGGCATAATGGTGACGCTGTTGCCAATCCAAACGTCATTGCCAATTACTGTGTCGCCACGTGATTGTGAGTCAAGCGGTACTTGCGCCCATTCACTACCAAATGCAGCAAATGGATAAGTTGAAAATCCTGACATTGCATGATTGCCGCCATTCATAATAAATCGTACACCCGTTGCAATTTGACAAAATTTTCCGATAATTAATTTGTCACCAATAAAATCGAAGTGATATAAAACATTTTTTAAAAAATTCTCGACGTTATCTGGATCATCGTAATATGTATAATCTCCGACAATAATATTGGGATTGTTAATAATATTTTTTAAAAAGCAGAGACGTGTGACGTTTTGCATAGGAAGTTTTTGATTGGGATCGATCATCGTTTGTTCTCCGTTGTGTGTTCTTGCAAAACATCTGAAATTATCCGCTTTTGCTCAATCACTTTATCACTTAATTTATCTTCTAATTGAGAAAGTTCATAAAGCGCTTTCCATAAAGCCCAACCCCGCGCTCTTGCCCATGTATCAGAATCAAGATTTACAATATCTTTAAATATTTTCAGACTATTGTTTTTAAAAAATGTCCAAGCAATGGTGAGATCACAAGCTGGATCGCCGATGCCCATACAACCAAAATCAATAATGGCGCTGATTTTATTGTCTTTCAGTAAAATATTGCCGCTAGCAACATCACCATGAACCCATACAGATTCTTTGTGCCATTTAGAATCAAGCGCCTTTTCCCATAAGGATGTTGCCTTAACGACATCAATATCATTTTTTAATTTGGCAATCAGCATTCGGGTCTCAGTATCGTAAACAGAAGTGTGTGCTGCACGCCACCAATTATGTAATCCTGCAGTGGGTCCGTCGGTGATATCAATTTTATGAAATGCGATGAAAAATTCTGCAAGTTGTTTTGCAATTGTTTCCAGAACAGTATCGTCAAGTGCAATATTATTAGCACTCGCGCCATCCAGCCACTGATATACCGACCAGTCCCATGGATAGCTTTTCGATGGTTTACCCATCGCAATGGGTTGCGGAATCGGTAGTGGTAATTTGGATGCGATAATTGGCAACCAGTGATGCTCTTTTTTAACCTGCCGCTCGTATTCAGCGCCACTGGGTAGTCGCACCAGCATCTGATCGCCCAGACGAAAGGTTTTATTATCCCAGCCTTGAGGGGTAACAGCCTGAACGGTCAAATCCCTCCATTGTGGGAATTGTATCGCTATTAGTTCGTGTACCAGATCTGTGTTGATTGTAGGGTTTGTATTGATCATGACTACCAGTGCTCATTTTTTAGCGTTAAAACCGTGCAACCATGCGATTTTATCATGTTTTTGTACAGAGCTGGCAGGTATAATAGTGGCAAGTGTCTCCCGACTATTTGAGGTCTAGGTTATGCCACACAAATCAAAACGTCCCGAAGATATGATTCCCGATGATAAAAGCCATTTTGAAATGGGTGGCAAAACTATTCGCAAAGGGACGATGGCAGCAGCACTGACAAATGCTGAGATTGTTGAGTCACCTGATGCAACGGTGGCTGAGAAGCAAGCAGCCATGGAAACAATAAAAGAATTGGCGCCTGTTTTGAAGGCGTTTGGATTAACGAAATTTTTGACTTGGAAAAATCCAAAGATTCAGGCGATTTTTGATGAAATGGAATAGCTGATGATCCTATTGCGAGAACCAACATTGCAAGATGAAGCTGTATTTTTAAGTGCGATGCAAAAAAGCATTTCGCTGCATCATCTATGGGTAAAAACACCACTGACCCATGAAGAATTTCAAGCCTATATAAAGCGTTCAGAGCAAGAAAATCAAAAATCATTTTTAGTTTTAAAAAATAATGAAATTGCTGGTGTCTTTAATATCAGTGAAATTGTACGTGGATGTTTTCAAAATGCATTTTTAGGATTTTATGCAGTCGCTGGTTTTGAAAATCAAGGCATCATGAGTGCCGGATTAAAATTGGTTTTAAAGTGTTTCTTTGAAGAATTAAAACATCCATTGAAAAATCAAAAGCACTGCCAAAGCTATATCAAAAAATTGCAGCAGAAGAAAATTGTGATTTCCTTGATGCTTCTACAATAATTCATGCTAGTCAACTAGATGGTTTACATTTAGATGAAGATCAACATGTTTTGTTGGCAAACGCAGTGGCGAAAAAGGTGATAGATATCTTATGAAAAAATTAATTTTTTTACTGTGCTTCATTTCCTTCAGCGCTTTTGCAGTTGGACAGCTTACCACCGTTCAAAATGGCGTTAAGCTTTATTCAGAATATTATCCTAATTCAACTTCGAAATTCAAAGGCACCATTGTGTTTATCAACGGCAGTGGAACATCGATGGGAGAATGGGGACAAAATAAGAAATTCTTTCGGTGTGCAAAAAAAGCGGGCTCATTGTTTCTTTATGACCGCAGTGGTTTAGGTGGTAGCCCGCAAGATACAAAATTATCCGAAAAACATCCGATAACAGCAAAACTAATCAGCGATCAACTGTCTATCTTATTACAAAAACAAAAAATCAAACTGCCATACATCATTGTTGCGCATTCTTACGGCTCTATTTATGCAGGTTATTTTGTTCTTACACATCCATCACTTGTTAAATCAGTTTTGATGGTTGATCCAGTACCTAGGAATTTTCAATTTTCAAATGCATTGATGGATAATATAAAAAGTGGCATAAAATATGCAATGAATCATGATGAGACGGCAGTTTATAAGAAATATCCAGCTGATACTGAAGAAATTTATCAAATGTTGGGTTTTTCAGAATCAAAAAATGAGCTTAAAAAATTTGGCTTAATTAACGACAGTATTCCAGTTGTTATCATTTCATCCACTGCTATGGAGTATAAAGTAAAACCCATTATTGGTGACTGGTTTAATCAGCAAAAGCAATGGCTCAACAAAAATCTTAATAGTAAAATATTTCAAGTAAAATCAGGCCATTTTATTCAGATTCATAGACCAAATATTGTGTGCAAACAAATTGAAAAATTAGTTTCTGATTAATCATATTGGTGGGTTATGGTTGAAATATTTTTAAAAGGCTTGCTTATCGGCTTTGCCATCGCAGCCCCTGTTGGGCCTATTGGATTGCTTTGTATTCATCGCTCATTAATGAGTGGATTTAAAATGGGATTGATGATTGGATTGGGTACTGCACTGGCTGATGGGGTTTATGGATGTGTTGCAGCATTAGGGTTAACGTCAATTTCATCATTATTAATTTCACATCAATTATGGATTCGCGCAATTGGTGGACTATTTTTAATTTATTTTGGAATTAAATTGTTTTTTACACATGCGCCTCACAAAACTCAAGATAAGAAATTCGATAAATCCGTATTGCATGCATGTACGACTACATTTTTTCTAACATTAACAAATCCAATGACAATACTATCATTTATCGCTATTTTTGCAGGATTGGGAATTGGTACATTGCATTCAACTTATATTCAAGCATTGATGATGGTGTTAGGCGTTGTTTTTGGTTCAGCATTATGGTGGATTATCTTAAGTGGTGCAGTCACATTTTTTCTGCATAAGCGCATTGCCAGTTCCTATTTAAAAATAATTAATAGAATTTCTGGAATGACGATTATTGTATTTGGAATTTTTGCACTAAAGGTTTTTGTATAAGTAAAGCTATGATATTAGAAAAAAGGCATAGACTAACGTGTTAAGGCTACAAATTTTTCATAAAATGCTTGACCCTATTGTTACCATATACTTTATCTTGTGAATGCGAGGAAAAACGATGAAACAATGGTACGTCAAAGAGTTAAGTAATCTTACGAAAATATCGGTGCAAACGTTGCATCATTACGATCGTATTGACTTACTCAAACCTTCTGTACGTTTAGACAATAATTATCGTTTGTACTCTGAGAAGGATTTATTAAAACTGCAACAGATTATTGCATTAAAATTTTTCGGATTTGAATTAGCGCAAATTAAAAAATTGTTGGATGGTGATGTGGATATGATTGATCATTTTACAGTTCAATCACAATTCTTGAGCGAAAAAGCCAATGCATTAATGACCGCGAATCAAGCACTGAAAAAAATAGTATCTGATTGTCGTCAAAATAAATCTATTTTATGGGAATCAATCATTGAATCAATAGAGGTATTTCGTATGACACAAGAACTAGAAAAAACATGGGCACCAAAAGTATTCACGCCAGATGAATTAAAACAATGGGCGAGCTTCCAACGCGAATTGGAATCACGATCAAATGAACGCGAATCGTTTCAGAAAAACTGGAATGATTTGGTGTCTGAAGTGAATGCCAATTTGAAAAATGATCCATCCAGTCAAACTGCAATTGACATTGCAAGAAGGTGCATGGAAATGGTAAATGCATTATACGGTGAAAAATATAAATCATTGCAGCGTGTCGTTTGGGAAAAAGGATTTCAGGGTGGTTATGCGGGCGCTGAACATGGTTTATCTGATGCGGCTGTTGCTTGGTTAGATAAAGCGGTATCAGCTTATTATAACGATCGTATTACAAAAATATTAATGCAAATTGGAAAAAAATCTGATGATGTCGTATTAAAACAATGGGAAATTTTATTGGACGATATGTGCGGTAAAAATGCGGATGCACGCGCTGAATTTTTGACAAGTGTTATCAATGATCCTCGTTGCACACAAAAAACAAAAGATTGGCTTCTGCATAAAGAAAAAAACAAATAGGTACTTACTTTATGAAACATATCCCAGTTTTAATTATCGGTGCAGGACCCGTTGGTTTAAGCATGGCGCTAGCTTTGGCGCGTCAAAATGTGCGTTTAATGCTTATTGAAAAACATCCTGGCCGCGCCGAACATCCGCGTGCGCGCGGTGTGAGTATGCGTACGATGGAACTGTTTCATCAATGGGGAAAAATTGAAGAATTATTGAAATATGAATTTCCAAGGGAAGCAATTAGATTTATTTGGTCGGAATCATTGAAGGGCAATGAAATTACTCGAGTTGAAATAAAAGACTACGATTATAAGCATGGACCTTTTGGCGCCAGTTTTGTGACCCAAGATTGTGTAGAAAAATATTTACATCATACGTTGCAACATCACGATGAAACAGAGATTCGATTTTCAGTTGAAATGATTTCTTTTGAAGAAAATGATACTGGTGTCACAGTAAAATTGTTGGATCGAAAAAATAATAAAGAGGAATTAGTACATGCACAATATGTCATTGCGGCTGATGGTGCGCATAGTCGTATACGGTCGCAATTGGGAATTGAAATGGAAGGACCTGATAATTTAGGACGTTCTTGTAGTGTTTATGCTGAATTTGATGTATCTCAATGGACACAACATCGTCCAAGCGCTGGCTTTTTCTTCACTGACCCTAAGTTATTTGGCCGCTCCTTGTTTACAGCCTATGGTAAAAATCGCTGGATTTTTGGTATGCATTTTAGGCCAGAAAATGCTAAAGAAGATTTTACAGATGAATATTGCGTGAATGAAATACGACGCGTTCTTGATATGCTCCATCTTGATATCAAGATTATCAATAAAAGTTTTTGGACAATGGCGGCACAAGTGGCAAAACAATATCGCCATGGCAGGATTTTTTTAGTGGGTGATGCCGCACATCGGCTACCACCTACAGGCGGTTTAGGAATGAATACAGGCATTGCGGATGCGCATAATCTTGCTTGGAAATTGGCATTTGTGCTTAATTATCATGCATCGGATACATTGCTAGAGTCTTATTATGACGAGCGTGCGCCCATTGCAAAACGCAATATTGAATGGAGTACTGAAAATGCAAAACGTTTTTTTGATATCTTTAAAGCAATTCAGTCTGGTGATCATGAAACATTAAAAATGAAATTGCATGAGCAACAAAAAAATCTGAATTACGAAGGACTCGATTTGGGTTATATTTATCATTCAAAAGCAGTGCAATCTGAGAATGGCAAAACGATGAGTGAATTACCAGATAAATATGTACCTACGACATTGCCAGGAAGTCGCGCACCTTACATGCAATTAATGCAACACGAGAAAAAAATTTCAACATTAGATTTATTTGAAAATGAATATGTTTTGTTAGTTGGCTCTGAAGGACGCGCTTGGTTAAGTGCTGCAAATCAATTAACGGAGAAATCAGGATTTCCGATCAAAAGTTATCACATTGCGAGCGATGGCGATTTAAGTGATCCTGAAAATAATTTTCATAAAATTTATGAAATCAGTTCAACGGGTACAGTTCTTGTTCGTCCCGATGGTCATGTTGCTTGGCGAAGCAAGGTGATGCTTGATAATCCAGAAGCTCAATTAGAAAATGCTTTTTTTAAATATAGCGAAACCCAATGCTAATTTCTTGAAAAGAATTTGCTTTTTAAAACCCGTAATTTTACGGTGTTACTTGTGATTTGTGGGCGTTATCAAAAAAACGTGTTGGTATGAATGCGATTTTCGTATTCACTTATCACGGTATGCCGGTAGACCAAGTTAACACAAAGGCGTGGCGCAAGGCGTTAAAGCGCGCGGGCATCACTTCTTTTCGATGGCACGATTTGCGACACACTTGGGCAAGCTGGCATGTGCAAAATGGAACATCACTTCAGGAGTTACAACATCTGGGTGCGTGGTCTAGTTTTAACATGGTATTGCGTTACGCACACTTGTCGAGTCAGCACTTAAAGAATGCTGCGATGAGAATTCCGGTGACAAATTGGCTACACTCCCGAAGGAATAGAGAAATCAGCCAACAAGAAGGTGTTACAATCAATTGATTTTAAATTTTAAAGGATTTTAAGAAGCTGGCGAACGGATTTGAACTGCCGACCCGCTGATTACAAATCAAATCGATTGATTGTAACGTATTATAAATCAAACACTTGCGATGCGCATAACAGCGAAACACTGCCTAGAGCGGCCTAGAGCACACGCAGCATGGTATGAGTTGGTGACGTTTTGGCTACACTGTATTTTGTTGAACCAATGTATATTCCTCACTCATTCCATACTCTCTATTCGCGATTTGCGAATTAAGAATAAATGAAGTATAGTACATGAGAGGTTGATGTGAATTGGAGCGAGTTATGCTAAAACCACAAGATATTGTGATTTTGTTAAAAATACTGTCATCCATGGCGCTTCTTAATGGCAACAAAGAAGATGATGCTTTGTCGCAAAATAAACTTGCTATGCTTTTGTGTATGAGTCCCTCTGAAATTAATGCTGGTATAAAACGGCTGGTCCTCTCGGGGCTATTAGGGCCAACACTCAAGAATGATGCACATAAAAAAATCATATTTTTACCAATCAAAGAAGCTTGTCTTGAATGTTTAATATCCGCTGTAAAATACTCTTTTCCAGCACAATTAGGTGCCTATACCCGCGGAATTCCAACAGCCTATGCGGCGCCTTTATTTAAAAAACTGATTGTGTTAGGCACTGATCCAATTCCTGTATGGCCTCATGCAGAAGGGGATAAACGAGGATTTTCTTTAGAACCACTGTATGCTTCTGTGCCTTCATCGCTGATAAAATACCCGGATCCTTTGTTTTATGAATTATTGGTGTTGATTGATACCATTCGTATTGGAAAGGCGCGTGAAAAAAATATTGCCATAAAATTATTAAGAGAAAAATTAGATGATAAAAGATAATTTATTGAGAGCATCGTCAAACATGGCCATGCTTAAAATCGTAGCAAGAAAATTGGGTGAATTAAATCAAGACGTCGTATATGTTGGCGGCTGTGCAACTGCGCTTTTAGTAAATGATCCATTAGCTGTGGATGTTCGAACTACGTTAGATGTTGATTGTATTATTGATGTGATTTCACTGATGCAGTACCACAAATTCGAAGAAAAATTGCGTAAAAAAGGATTTAAAAATGCATCGCACGATAATGTTATTTGTCGTTGGATTTGTGACGAGATTATTTTAGATGTAATGCCAACGGATGAAAAAATTTTTGGATTTGGAAATCGGTGGTACAAAGAAGCATTGCAAAATGCTGTGACACATGAAATTGGGTCTGGAATTAAAATAAAGTCGATTACGGCACCTTATTTTATTGCTACAAAAATTGAGGCATTTAAAACACGTGGCAATAATGATTTATTAGTAAGTCATGATTTTGAAGATATCATAACGGTAATTGCCGGACGTAAAAATATTGTTGAAGAAATTAAAAATGCAAATAACCCATTGATGAAACACTTACAAAAAGAATTTGAAATAATTAAAAATAATGACCAGTTCGAAAGAGTTTTACCTGGACATCTAAATGAGGGGCCACTTTCGGTTGTTATGCAGAGAGTAGGGGTGGTTATGCAGCGGTTTGAACGAATAATTCAAGGGTAATGCATCATGAAACTCACCTGGCTCACTGACATCCACATTAATTTTTTAGACGAAGATGAGCGTCTTCAATTCTATCAAAAAATTGTTCGTAAAAAATGTGATGGTGTATTGATTAGCGGTGATATCGCCGAAGGAAATAGTGTCGCTGATTTATTAACGGAAATGGCAGATACAATCCAAAAGCCGATTTATTTTGTATTGGGAAATCATGATTATTATTTTTCGAGCGTTGCAAAAGTTATTAAAGATGTCACCAAGCTCACTAAAACGCATCCTGGACTATTTTGGCTTAACACATCGGGCATTCAAGTATTAAATGAAAATACAATTTTAGTTGGACAAGATGGCTGGGCTGATGGTCGATTGGGCGATTATCAAAATAGCCGAGTGGTGTTGAATGACAGTCGATTAATTGCTGAATTATTTCAGAAAAAAGTATTGGGAAAAAATCAATTATTGCAAAAAATGCAATCATTAGCGGATAATGATGCGAAAAATATGAAATCGGATTTATTGAAAGCAATTTCATGCAAGCCTAAAAAAATAATTATCCTGACGCATGTCCCACCATTCAGGGAAGCATGTTTTTATCAAGGAAAAATCAGCGGTGATGATTGGCTGCCATTTTTTGGATCAAAAGTGATGGGTGATGTGTTATTGGAAATTGCAGAGCAAAATCCCGCTATTGAATTTTTAGTTTTGTGTGGACATACCCATGGAAAAGCATGTTATTCACCATTAAATAATCTAATGGTGAAGGTAGGTGGTGCAGAATATTATCGGCCGAAGATACAGGAACTGATTGAGATTTAATCTTTACTCATGTTCCAAATAAGCATTAGATATAATTTTTAATTGTAGTCTGCCAATTTCGTAAGTAAATCGATCAACAATAGGACGCACAACAATACCTTCGCGAATATGATTAGCGCCTTCAATCAAAGAATCGCCTTCCGCCATATTTTTTAATTTTTCTAAATTAAATGGATGTATGCCTAGTGATGGAACGCATTGTAGATCGGGCGAATTAAACAATGTGTCATAAGGTAAGAATTTCCCGTCTCTTAGAATATCAAATACACGTATTTGGTAATGACCAATTTTCAAGCCATATTTCAGTGATTGCACATTGCCAAACACTTCTCCATACACAACATCGCCAGGATGATTACGACAATAATTTTTCAACCAGGGATTTTGTTCCAGTGTGCGCCACCACAGATTTTCGGCATCATATCGTTTCCATTCATTTTTTGAGCCGCACCACATGCGATCGTCATGAAAAACAAAACGCCCATTCGCACCATGAATTTTTTCAGTGACATGAACAGGTTCGTCAGCTTGAAATAATGTGGCATAACGCAGCATATTTTCTACGTCATAAGGTGGGGCAATAACACCCTGTGGTAGACTTTCAGTTTCACCGCGTGTTGTTGCATTTTGCAATGGCGGCTCGTAATGCGTAACACCCAACGCTCTTGCGACATCATCACCCATTTTTGATCCATTGGGTGCTGGCACCAACAATCCCATGGAAACAACACCACGAAGCTTTCTCACTTTAATGCGCGTTTTTCCATCTAAAAATGCAAAATTCTCATTTTTAGGAACAACGCTGTCTGGTGGAATATAAGCACCAATTAATTTATCTTGCCACTCTGCTGTACGCACGCAAACGGTATAATCAAATACTTTCACAACAGATAATGTATCTGCATTAGGATGGGGTTCTAATTTAATTGGGACAATTTCTACTTTAAAAATAGACATAAATTTTTCCTGATTTTTTTGATCGGTAATTATGAAATATAAATTTGGGATTGTATATCCGTGTTTTTTAAAAAATGTGAAAAAGGGAGGAAAGAATTGTAGTCTGGTATTGCCTCATTGTGCGAAGGCAACCTAGGAACGTGCACGGAATAAGTTGATCCAAGATGGAAAGCAGATTATGCAGGCAGTGTTAAGCGATTAATTCGTGATGGTGTGGATGAACAATTAGCGCATTTATTCACAACAGTTTCAATTGATAGTAAAACAGGTGTTGAGCGTGCGCGAAGTGCTTCGGAGGCTTTTTTATATCGTCGATTGGAATGTTTGCCTGAAACGCGAGGACGTTTTCAATTGAATGTTGAATTACCAGTTCCATTTGGTGGATCAGGCCATATGGAAATTGATTTGTTATGTGCAGATGCTCTCATCGCAATTGAAATTGATGATGAACAGCATTTTTCTGATATGAATGCCTATCGATCCGATCGAAAAAAAAGATGTTTTATTACAAGAAAATGGTTACATGGTTTGAGGTATTCAATGCTGTATTTTCTAACACCAATTTGCTCATAAAACCGCAGTAAATAACCATCAGGATCAGCGACGATAAATTGGCGCTGGCCGATCTCATCATTGCCACGACGGTACCATTTTTCTTCGACAGGTAAAAATAAAGGAATGTTATGCGTGGCGATTGCTTCGAGTAGTGGTGCGATGGTGGCCACCCTGATTTGCAAATTGACACCACGTCCAAGCGGTCTTTCGAGTGGTGCGTTTGGATACATCCAGGTGCGACCCTTGCCAATCTCATCCAGCATCAATTGCGCGCCATCACGTTCCAGAAACGCAAAGCCTTCATCTTTACGCCCATAGATCACCATAAAGCCCAGAATGTCACAGTAAAATTTTATGCTGGCAGCGCAGTTGGTGACGGAGAGTTCGGGGATGAGTGCGTTGTAGTGCATAATGAGCTCTATTTTTTCAGTTAAGATGTCGCAGAATAATTTTTCAGCATCCGAATATGCATGACACCGCCGTCATCATATGGTGCACCTTCTGGATGAAAGCTAAATTTGCCATAGAAACTTTGTAAATGTTCCTGCGCATCTAATTCAGCGCCGCGCAAATCCGGTATGGTATCGATATGCGCCATTATTTTTTCCATTAACGCATCACCCAATTTTTGTCCGCGATAATCTTTATGAATACAAATTCTGCGAATAATTGCAAACTGGTTTTCTGGATTAATATGCATACGACCATACACAACCAACTTGTCACCATCCATTCCTAAAAAATGCATTGCCTGTTGATCCAAACCGTCAAGGTCTTCGTAAATGGATTGCTGCTCAAGCATGAAAATGCTGATTCGGAATTGGAGAAGAGAATACAACTCCTCTTTTGATAGCTCGGTGTAATTTTTTTGAGACCACTGAATCATTTTGGTTTCCTTTAAATCAAGCAATCAGGTGGCAATTCATCGTAACAAGGCAGATTGTCTGTGATTTTGTACCAGGGTGATTTTGATCCAACAAAAATGTTGGCAATGGGTTGATTGCCGGGATCTTGCTCTAACCCACCGATTGGTAATCCAATGTAGTCTGGACGATCATCGTACAGACTCACCAAACTTGAGCCGCAAGTTTTGCAAAAGGTCTTTGCCACTGATTTTGAAGAATAGTATTTTCCTAAATTTTCCTCACCTTTCGTCCAAGAAAAATTTTCACGTTTAATAGTGGAGCGTGTTCGAAATGCTGCTCCATGCCAGCGCCTGCATTTGGAGCAATGGCAATTTACGATCAATTTCTGATTTGGAAGAATCCAAAAATTCAAGCGATTTTTGATGAGGCGATATGATCAAGGTGTAAAAGTTTTTCATGAAAATACCTGCAAATAATGTCTCAATCCAACCGCCCGTACCCCATCACCCAATACAAAATCAACATCACCCGGATAAACAACAAAACACTCATTGAGTTTTAAATTCTCTATTGCAATACGCAATGATTTTGTAAGTGTTGGCGAAGAAGTGTATTTTATTTCAAATCCTATCTGCTTATTATTTTTCGTCAATAACAAATCTAGCTCTGCACCTTGATGCGTTGCCCAAAAATAACAATCTTCTGGTTCCGCACTGTGTGCGCGGACAATGGCCTCAATGGCAAAACCTTCCCAAGAATGCCCTAACTGCGGATGCAATTGCAGATCGCCATAGGAATTGACATTGATCAATGTATGATAAATGCCGCTATCACGAAATAAAATTTTCGGCGTTTTGACCTGTCTTTTACTGATATTTTCATGCCATGGTTTTAATTGTCGAATCATAAAAGTACCCGCCAAAATATCTGCATAATGTTGGATAGTTTTATGACTGAGTCCTAATGATGCACCAATATCTGACGCATTAAATAGCTGACCGTGTCGGTGTGCTAACATCATCCAGAAACGTCGTAGATTTTCCGATGGAATATGAATGCCTAATCTCGGAATATCCGTTTCTAAAAATGTTTTAATAAAATGACGACGCCATTCCTGGCTAATATCATCATTTTCAGCTAAATATGATTTTGGAAATCCGCCTCGTATCCATAATTTTTCGATATCTTGAATTTCTGGATATCCAAAGGGCGATAATTCCAAATAACTGATTCTGCCTGCCAATGTTTCGGAAGATTGCTTCAGTAATTCAGTTGAAGCACTTCCCAAAATTAAATAGCGTTGATCTAGCGCAGGATCATCTACCAACACTCGTAACGTTGAAAATAATTCCTGTGCGTATTGTATTTCATCAATAACCACCAGCCCCTCAAGCGATGATAACGCCAAAAGAGGATCTTTCAATCGCTCAATATCCCGACTGTTTTCTAAATCAAAATAGTTTTGTTTTGGGATATTGTTGTATTTATCAATATACTGACGAGCAGCAGTTGTTTTTCCGCATTGACGCGGCCCCAAAATCGCAACCACCGGGTTAACACGAAATTGATAGTGAATTTTCTCCAACAGATGTGTTCGCTGCATATTTTTCCATGAAATTTGTTAGTTTATATACCAATTTTCATGGCAAAAATAAATTTTGTCAAGTATTCTAGGAGGTGAATTTTAATTTTCTTTTCTCTTTAGGTCGCGCGGCACAGGTAACTCTACCTGGGAAAAACAGTTTTATCAGTCCGCAGCTATTCTCGATTCTAAACTGGGTCAGTCAGCCAACAGAACCTCCCCGTTGGCTGGCTGACCCGGTTTCGATCTCCCAAAGCACTCTTTCCGACGGCCGCGTCAGTCGTTAAGGCAGGAAAGTGTACTCTTCAGTCGGGTTGATCATCCTGGCAGCATTCGAAGTCGTTTCATTTTTTTGGGTGAGGGTATTATGATAGCATCCCGTCAGTTATGGAGGATAAAGCGGGTCCCAGGTCCCAGTTTCACTAACATACATAATTCGAGCGAGAGTTAAAATGAGAAAAAAAACCTATCAGGAACTAAGTGATATGCACAATGCTTCATATAAACCAACATCACAGGTTATTGTTCCAGAGGAGGTCGTGAAAGATTTTTTACAAGCAGCGACTGATGGTAACGTTGACTTAATGCGGAGCTTGTTAACCTCAAAACAGATGGTTGTAAATGGGGTTGCCCCTTCCCAGACGTCAGCACTTGCTTTCCTCGGAGGCTCTAAGCCTCAATCGGCTCGTCGTCCTGCTGTAGACATCGCTCTTTATCGCGTGAAGAAAAATTTATCTGCACTAAAAATGCTGTTAGAGGAATTTAATGCGCCAATTCCACCATATTTTCTTAACTCCGTGGAAACTAGAGAAGTTGCCGAATATTTAATCAATGTTTATGGATTAGACCCGTACGCAAAAGAAAGAAATGAGAAGAAAAGAAGCGAAGATGGAAATTGTCCTTATTTTTCCGCGAAAAATGTGCAACGTTTACATAAAGAACAGTATCGTTTGTTAAGGCCATCCGATTATGAAGCAATCGGCAAGGCCTTGAATAAAATATCTGGTGTTTTAATTACGAAAGTTAATTCTGGTGGTTGTTATAATAAACCTACGGCAAGCGGTGAAGTGAGTGGTTCTCAGGCTCCTTGGTTCCGGTGTTCATCGCCTGAAGATGCTGAGACCCTTGCGAAATTTTTAAGAGAAGAATGTAATCTTTCTTTTTATCACGTGATGCATACTGGAAGCTGTGAGGTATACTCGAGAGAATCTTTGCCAGATGATGGTACTTGTGATCACTCAAATTTCATTATGGCTGTTGGTGTAAAAGCGGGAATTTATGAATTACTCTCAGATAACAATGACCAACAAACAGAAACAAAAAAATGTTGTGTAGTGATGTGAAAGAAAAGTCGTGCTTTGAGAAGCCCATGCCCGTCGTTTACATATGATTGGGGTAGGGGAAATTGAAACGCTTGAAAGTTTTGATATTTGTTGGCGGACATAATTATGTTTGCTGGTATGCACAGCTTCCAGATAATATTGAAAAAATATTTCAATGCGGAACTGAAAATTCAGCTAGAAAAAATTCTTTGAGGCAATGATGAACCTATTATTTATAGCCGGCGCAAGTGGTAGCGGCAAAACAGCGATAATGGATGCAGCATGTATTAAAAGACGATTGCTGGGATAAATTGTATTTTAATGCTTGGGATCAACTTATTAATTGGGATCAAAAAGCAAGTGTAAAAATATTGGATACCACCTCATTAGAAATCAATCAAGTCGCGGAATCTGTAGCTGACTGGATACATCAAAAATAGTGAATAAGAAAGAAAAGAATCACGAAACAATCCTGACCATTTATTTACAGCCAGGCGCTAAAAAACCTGAGATTGCTGGCATTCACGATGGTCACATCAAAATTAAGGTAAATTCACCGCCGGCGGACGGCAGAGCAAACAACGCGCTTATTTTATTTTTGTCCGAATTCTTAAATATCCCAAAATCGGATATTAAAATAATAGCTGGCGAAAAAAGCAGGATCAAAAAACTATTAATTATTGGATCGATAGGTGAAAATGAAATTAAAAATAAACTGTTGCCATAAAAAATGAGGCCTTATGAATTACGCCACATTAATCCCTGAGCTTGCTGTCACAGATTGCGAGAAAAGCATCATATTTTACCGTGACACCCTGGGATTCAATGTCGCCTATGAACGCAAAGACGAAGGCTTCGCATTTCTGGAGCATGACGGCGCACAATTGATGCTGGATGAAATTGGCCACCGCCAGTTTATTGGCACTGATCCTGATGGTTACCTACTACGGTTTTATGAAGAGATTGGCATTAGAAAATGCACTTTTTGAATAAGAAAGTCGTGGATGCTCAGTAACGATGCGCATCGCGCAAATTTTCCGTTGGGTTATTCCATCTTAACGATTAAAGCAGGATGCTTTGCTAACAGGTTTTCAGCGATGGTGAGCTCGCGGGAGTTTGGATCGTGGTTTCCCAATAGATGCAAAAAATCATAAGCTCTTTTTTGTGATATCGTCATTTCATGTGATTCTTCAATGGTCGTAGAAGGCCTATTTGCCATAAAGATTACTCCTTCAATTTTGCGCCGAACGCATAAGCGATTTCTAATCGTAAGAAAATAGCTTCTTAACGGCCGAGACTTGATTTCTAAGAAACGCGGCCATAGTACCATAAAATTATTTAACGTCAATTTTTTTACGTGAAATTATTTCTATCAAAAATTGACATCCTTAATAAAGTGAATACAATCTTTCTTTTCAAAAACAAGGGCCCTCAAGCGATGTCTGCTAGAAAAACCTGTTGGTCTGAAATAAAGCATGTTGTAGAGAAAGCAAACCCCCAATTTTATACCTTGATAGAGGAAATTAAACCCGGAGATAATTTGCCACTATATTTGGCAGAATATAGTTACGGGCAATTTTTTTCAGATAACAAAAATTATTATTTTCCGGACAAAAACGGTATCTCAACTGAATCTCATGGGGGCAGAAACCCTTTAACCATGGTCTTAAAAAATACATTGGAGCTCTATTGTGAAACAACGTCAAATGTTTTTTCATGGATGATTTTTACACCAGGAGATCTTTTGCCGATAACTTATTGGACAGATATCGTGTCCCCCTACCTTGTAAACCCAGGCAGTGTTTTTTTATCAACCGCTGGTTCTAGAAATGCATTCTTGCTAAATCTCCATTCCCATAACGAGGCTTATCGAAAATTAGGAAAAAGATACGCTATCCCAGATGATATTAACCCTGAAAATGCTTTTGACCACTACAAGATATTTAAATTAATCGCTGAGAAAGAGAAATCACCCTGGCGTACTGAAATACTGTGCTTTAGTGAGAAATGGTTTTCAAACATAATAAATAAAAAGTCGTGGGCCCCATTAAAAATGTATTTTTATGAAGAAGCGGCTGCTTTAACTGCATGCCTTAGAAATGCGCCTTTTTTAAACTTTGCTATGCACGATATTCGTAACATCAGAAATCTTAAGCATAAGGAATATAGTGAAGAAATTATTAAACAGATTCTTTTTGCTGCTCTGGGTGCTATGCCTGCCTTTGTTCCAGCTCATAATGAGGAAGCCCTTCCATTAGATTTATTGGCCAATACTTTTAATCATGAATACAGCATTCAAAATACTCCAATTATTTTTCATGCGCAGAAAAAAATAAATGTAGAGGATACGGTTTATCTGTCTATTTCACAAAATAACGCGATAACCTGCGACCTTAAAACCTTTAGGCCTTTAATGTATTTGATAGAAATAAAAGATCATATTCAGGAATATTTGCATGGATTTAGAACCCATATCTTGACAAAAAATACTGTTTATGGGGAAATGCAAAAAAGACTATCACTCGATTATTTTAGTGAAAAAGGAAATGCACAGCGCAACATATTAAAAGCTGTACATTTGAGCAGTGATTCTCGTATCAAAAAAATTTGTCGGGAATATACGGCAAAACCTGCACAAACCTTTCCGGAAAGAGCCCCATTTTTTAAAGCCTTTGTTGGCATAAATTTTAAGTGAGAGAGCTGTGAAGGACGCCCTAATGATATTGAAAAGAAATTGGATTGAGTATCTATCCGTTCTTATTTTTTCGCTAGGCAGCGGTTTAATTCTGCTCTTTCAATTATATTTTACCGAAGTATTTCATTTTTCTATTATGCAGTCTGCTATTTTGCTTGCTATGGCGAGCGGTGGGCAATTGAGTGGATCGTTACTTGGAAAAAAGTACATTAACCTCGTGGATTTTATTTTAAAAAAGTACAACAAACTGACAATTTCTCCGCTTTATCTAGGGCTAGTGATACTTTCATTCGCAGCAGCAATTTTATTGCTATTATTGTCCTTCAATAAGTTGTTTTTTTTATTTGTAGTGCTTTGTTTTTTATTGGGGTTTGTCCTAGCGTTATTTTATCCACCCATCCAAACCATTTTCTTTGAAGGTCTCAGCGTAAAGCAGGCGATGATTGCCAATGCATTTCAGCGATGGGCGGTTAATCTGGGTATGGCAATTTCTTTGACGTTACTGAGCTTTTCCACACATCATCCAAAAATACTTTTCTTATCACTCTCTTTCGCGATGCTTATATCGACACTACTTCTGAGCCGAAAATTAAATACTAAACAGTATTTCGATAAAATAAAAAAAGCCGTCTTAATAAAAACACAAGATCTTGTTACGACGAAAAATATTCTCCTCTGGGGAGCAGGTGTTTTTTTAGGCGTGTTTATATTTTTTCAAACTATTTCTGCCTACCCGATGTATTTATTTCACCATTATGGTATAGGAAGTAGTTTGTTTAGTCGCCTTATGCTGATTAATATTCTACTGGTGCTGACATTACAATTTTTTGTTCCCCTGCTTGAAAGAGTGATGAGTATTCATCTTATTGCGGCTGTTGGAATACTTTTGATGGGTTTTGGAATGGCGGTTGTTGCTTTTCATTTTCATTATTCAATTATCCTATCTTTCATCGTATGGTCTGTCGGCGAAATTATGATTTTTGGTGCAGCACCCGTCTATATTAAAATTTTCGCTGGTGCTGATGACAATAAAAGTCTGCAATACTCAACCTGTTTT
>Ga0155583_110_pt1 | contig 32163 bp, 28 predicted proteins | sample RifCSPhighO2_12_FD_107240 | JGI IMG/M metagenome (GOLD analysis project Ga0155583, IMG submission 107240) | Gammaproteobacteria bacterium RIFCSPHIGHO2_12_FULL_38_14 | reverse complement strand
GCCGCAGGACGTCGGCGCAGGGAAGGAGTTAATTATGAATATAGTACAGCATATACCTTATTATTTGTATCATGAAGCATGCATAAACACCGGCTAACACATCATCCAGTACAATGCCCAATCCGCCAGATACTTTTTGATCAATAAAGCGGATTGGCCAGGGTTTAGTGACATCAAACAATCGGAATAAAACAAATCCAAGCACAACCCAAAGCGCACCACGTGGTGCAGAGATCATGGTCACAAAAAATCCTGCGAATTCATCGATTGTCATGCCTGGATGATCATGAATTTTAATTTCTTTGCTCACGCGATCACAAACCCACATACTGAATACAATAAAAATAATGACGAACAAAAAATAAAAATGAAGCGGTAAGGCTTGTAAAAGTAAATAAAAAGGAATAGCAAAAAGTGTGCCGAATGTGCCCGGTGCAAAAGGAATTGCACCGCTTCCCAAACCAAAAGCAATAAAATAAAAAGGATCTTGAAATATTTTTTCAGGAATAGGCGGAACAGTTTTTCTGCCTGATTTAATTCGATTGAAAATGTTCATAACCAGCGCATGGACCATGATATTTTTTTCCATTGTTATCGTGAAGCAACAGATTTTTATCTGCTGTTATTTTTCCAACACACGTACAAGTACAATTCAGTGAAGAAAATATTTTTTCTAATTTGATGCGATTACTTTCGGGAACCGTAAAACATAATTCATAATCATCACCTGAAGTGAGTGCAAGTGCAATCGTTTCTTCATGGGAAACACTATGCAAGAGAGCGTTTGATAGAGGCAATTGATCAATGTTGATCTCAGCACCAACCTTACTTGCTTCTAAAATGTGCCCAAGATCTGCGGCAAAGCCATCTGAAATATCAATAGCAGCATGTGCAAGACCATTTATTTTTTCACCCACAATGATGCGTGGCTCAGGACGATTTAATTTTAAAAAGATAGACTGTTTATCTTGATCATTTAGTGTCATTTTATTTTGCAATGTTTTTAACGCAAGACCTGCATCACCTAACGTTCCTGTAACATAAATGAAGTCTCCAGGTTTTGCATTTTTACGCAGTAAATATTGCTGAGATAAAACACTTCCCATGGCTTGTATGGTGATTGAAAGTGGGCCTTGTGTTAAATCGCCACCAATGAGTTGAACGTGATAACGATTGGCCAGTTCAAAAAAACCATCACAAAATGATTTGATCCATGCTTCATCTGCATTAGGGAGTGTTAATGCCATTGTGACCCAGTGTGGTTGTGCACCCATTGCAGCAAGATCACTTAAATTTACGGCGAGCGATTTATGGCCGATATCAAAAGGAGTCGTGTCTTCTGGAAAATGGCGGCCTACGATGAGCGTATCTGTTGTGATGACTAATTGGCGATCTTTTGGAGGTGATACAATAGCAGCATCATCACCAATAGAGATGATCACATCGGGTCTTTTGAGTGCTTGAGTATCAAAATATTTTTTGATGATTTCAAATTCAGTCATGACAATTTAACACACTTCTTTAATCACACAGGGATCATCAAGACTTCCGGATTCAACTTGAATTGTAATATGACTAATTTTAAATTGCTCATGTAAATCATGATTGATTTTTTTATAATCTGCATCAGTGAGTTTATTCGTAGGCATAATAAGATGCGCAGTGAGTGCAACTTCTCTGGTACTTAAGCCCCAAATATGTAAGTCATGAACTGCATCAACACCAGGAAAACGGGTGAGATAATCTTTTACACCGGCATGATCAATGTAATGTGGGACACCATCTAAAATAAGATGTAAAGAATCACGCAACAATCCCCAGGTTCCCCACAGCACAATCCCAACAATAATCAAACCTAACACAGGGTCTATCCAGATCATTCCAGTGTATTTAATCATGATAGCACCTATGACAACGCCCACTAAAATCAGTGCATCTGCAACAAGATGTAAAAATGCACCCTTGATATTTAAATCATCTTGAGCACCTTTCATAAATAATAATGAACTACCGCCATTCACAAAAACACCAATGATACCAATGACAATTACAATATTTTCATTGACTGTAGTGAGGTAAATGAGTTTATGAATAGCTTCGTAAGCAATTAATGCGGATGTTGCAACGAGGATGAAAGCGTTAGCGAGAGATGCAATAATCGTTGTTTTTTTGAATCCGTAGCTATAATGTCGCCGTGCTGGAAATGAAAGAAGCCAATTTGCAAACCAAGCAAGCCCTAATCCTAACACATCACCAAGATTATGAGCGGCGTCTGCTAATAAACTCATAGAATGGGCAGTCAAAGCATAAATCACTTCAAAAATGATATAGACGAAGGTAATAGATACTGCAATTGCAAATGCGGTATTTAAGGAAGATGTGCTGTGATGTCCATGAGAATGGTGATGATCTGAGTGAGTATGGCCCATGATTAATCTCTTCTGAGTTGATCGGTGGATGCAAGTGGCGTTGGATAATACATGACAGTCCAATAGCATGAAACAATAAAAGTGAGAATAACAGCGGCTTCAACCATATAAGTGGAGAGTGGCGAAAGAATTTTTGCATCAAGTGCCATATAAATTACGAGTAAAGAAAATTCACTCATTTGCCCTAAACGCACGCCAATTTCCCAGCTGATTTTTTTTATTTCGCCTGAACGTCTTAGTAGCCAATTAAAAATAATCGGTTTTAATAAAAGAGCAAGTCCTGCAAGCACCAGTGCAGGAACAATAACTTGTGGTAGGTAGGCAAAATCAAAACCAGCACCAATGGTAAAAAAGAAAATAACTAAAAAGAAATCACGCAAAGGTTTTAGACTTTCTGCGATATAAAATGCAATAGGGCTTGCAGCCAAAGAAACACCTGCAATGAAGGCACCGATTTCTTCAGACAAGCCAAAAACATGACTTAATTCCGCCATCATGAGACACCAGCCGATGGATAAAATAAAAATATATTCGTGAATTTTATCAAAGCGCTCTAATAAGGGTGACAGGATGTAAGACTGGAATATATAAGCAACTAATAATAAAACGGGAAAAGCACTCGCGATTAATCCAAGATGCATGAAGGTTTCTGTTTCACCAGCAATAATTTCAAGCGCTAAAAGCGCAATAATCGCAATCATGTCTTGTAGTAATAAAATACTGACTACAATTTCACCTGTATGTTGATGGTGTAATATAGTTGTTGGCAGTAATTTAATGCCAATGATGGTGCTTGAAAACATAAAAGCGATGCCGATAATGGTGCTTTCTGTAATGGAATAGCCAAAGACATAACTCGGAAGTGACCCAATCAAAAAAAAGAGCAAAGAGCTCACGACCGTGATAAGACTCATTTTTCGTAAAGAATGAAAAAGATTTTGAGGATGTAAGTGTAATCCTAGTAAAAATAATAAAAATAAAATGCCAATGTCACCCGTTTGTTTGATTACATCAGAATTATTGACGAGTTTTAAACCCCAAGGTCCTAATATGCCGCCTAATACAATATAGGCAACAAGTAGCGATTGGCGTGTGTATAGCGCAATCGTAGATAATATGGCAGTACCTGCGAAAATTAAAAAGATAATGTAGGTAATGGTTTGGAATTGCATTATCCATCATCCTCATCGAGGGAAATTAAATTCGCATTGCCACCAACAGCGGCTGTATTGATAGAAACAGTACGCTCAACACACAGCCTAGGCAAATAATGCGGGCCGCCTGCTTTGGGGCCAGTGCCTGAAAGACGCTCACCGCCAAAGGGTTGTACACCCACAACAGCGCCAATCATGTTGCGATTGACATACATATTTCCGACGGGCAAACGATTAATAATGTATTCTGCTGTTGCTTCAATACGACTTGCTATTCCTAATGTTAATCCAAATCCTGTTTGGATAATAGTCTCGATGACTTGGTCAAGCTGAGAGGCTTCATAAGGAATGACATGTAAAATAGGCCCAAACACTTCTCCTGTTAATAAACTGAGATCTTGCAGCTCAAATGCACAGGGCGCGAAGTAAAATCCGTTTTGTGCACGCTGTAGCGGCACTTCTGCAATGAGTTTTGCATGCTTGGATAATTTAGCAAAATGGCTTTTGAGCATTTCTTGTGCGCTTTCATCGATCACAGGCCCAATATCTGTTGTCAGTTGTGTAGGATCACCCACTGCTAATTCATTCATGTATCCTTGCAACATTTCTAATAATGAAGTTGCAATTTCTTTTTGTACGAATAAAACACGCAAAGCAGAGCATCGTTGTCCTGCGCTATTAAAAGCAGATTGAACAATATCAACGACTGTTTGTTCAATTAAAACAGATGAATCGACTATCATTGCATTTTGTCCACCCGTTTCTGCAATGAATGTAGCAATTGGCCCAGAACGTAAACTCAGTGTTTGTTCAATTTGTTTTGCGGTTTCAGTTGAACCTGTAAAAATAACGCCAGCAACGCGCGGATCGCTTACTAATTTTTTACCTATAACGCTACCTTTTCCAATCATTAATTGTAAAGCATCCGCAGGGACTCCTGCTTGATGGAGCAATTGTATAATTTGGAATGCAATCAAGGGTGTTTGTTCAGCAGGTTTTGCAATCACACTGTTACCAGCAGCAAGGGCAGCTGCAATTTGTCCGGTAAAAATAGCGGCAGGAAAATTCCAAGGACTGATGCAAACAATGATTCCACGAGGATGTAGTGTCAGTATATTTTTTTCACCTGTTGGGCCAGGTAATTCTTGTGGTGCAAAGATACGACGTGCTTCGCTTGCGTAATATCGACAAAAATCGATGGCTTCACGCACTTCAGAGATACAATCCAAAATACATCTGCCGCCTTCCTCTGAAAGAAGCACCATAAGACGGGGCATATTATTTTGTAAGAGATCAGCTGCTTTTTCTAAAATAGTAGCACGGACTTCAACAGAGGTTGCTGCCCAAGTATGCGATTGCGCTGCAACGTCTAGCGCTTCATTGACATCTTGTTCAATCGCTTGCGTGACTTCACCCAGCGCTTTTGTAAAATGGGATGGAGAATAAGTTGTTTTCGCATTTTGACGTTGTTTTATTTGACCATTAATGATCGGTGCTGCACGCCATCGTAATTCTGCAGCAGTTGTCATTTGTATTTTTAAATTTTTTAATTCATTCAGATTTGAAAGATCCATTCCCATAGAATTTAATCTTGCTCCATAAATATGTTGCGGTTTGGGAATACGTGGATGAGAAAATGAAGGAAGTGATTGAAGATGCATGACGGGATCAAAGACTATTTTTTCAACCGGATAGGCTTCATGGGCCATACGGTTCATAAAAGAGCTATTTGCACCGTTTTCAAGTAATCGCCTGACTAAATATCCGAGTAAATCTTTATGTATGCCGACTGGTGCATATATTCTGCAAGGAAAGCGATGCTGAGTAGATGCCATGACTTCATCGTAAAGCGGGCGACCCATGCCATGCAAACATTGAAATTCAAAATATCTTTCACTGTGAGGATGCGCTTTAACCATTTCAAGAATGGCTGCAATGGAGTAAGCATTATGTGTACCAAATTGACAATAAAAATGTTCTGTATGACTTAATAATTTTTTTGCGCATGCAAGATAAGAAACATCGGTACCACTTTTGCGGGTGAAGACAGGGTAGTCATTTAAGCCGTGTACTTGCGATAGTTTGATTTCAGTGTCCCAGTAAGCGCCTTTGACTAATCGAACCATGATGCGCTTTTTATATTGTCGAGCGAGTGTGATTAAATAATCAATAACGAAACTTGCGCGCTTTTGATAGGCTTGTACAGCAAGACCTAATCCTTCAAAATCAGCAAATGCTGGATGTGAATAGAGTGCTGCAAAAAGATCGAGTGATAAATCTAAACGGTCTGCTTCTTCTGCATCGATCGTGAGTCCCAGGTGATATTTTTTTGCTTCCTGCGCAAGCGTAATGAGTAAGGGTAAAATTTCTTTTTGTACTAATGCATGTTTTGTATATTCATAACGTGGGTGAAGGGCAGACAGTTTGATCGAAATACCGGGATTTTTAAATGGATCATCCGATGATGCTATTTGACCAATACCGCGTATCGCTTCTTGATAGAGATCAAAGTAATGTTTTGCATCTTGCACTGTGCGCGCTGCTTCGCCAAGCATATCGTACGAGAATCGATATCCTTTTACAGTCGCCTCTTGAGATTTTTTCAATGCATCAGCAATGTTTTGTCCAAGAACAAATTGATCACCCAGTGTTTTCATCAGTTTCATGATGATAGGGCGTATCATGCTTGCACCCAAGCGGCTATAAACACGCTTAAGCGCGCTCCATAAACTCTTATTTGTATCCAAAGCAGGCGCATATATTTTTCCAGTCAACAGTAAAGACCACGTTGTTGCATTAATAAAGAACGAATGGTCTTTACTAAGATGTTCTTTCCACTCAACGGTTGAAATTTTATCACTGATTAATTTATCTGCAGTTGCTTTGTCTGGAATGCGTAATAGCGCTTCAGCAAGACACATAAGTGAAATGCCTTCATCGGTTGATAAGTCGTACTGATGAATCAGCGCATGGATGTGTCCAAATTGTTTTTGATGTTTTCGTGTATTGATGACGAATTCTTGAGCGATTTTAGTAATTCTGTTACGATCTGTATCATTAAATTCGGCGAGTGGGATGAGTAGGTTTAAACAACTCGTTTCGTCCATTCGATAAGCTTTGCATAGTGCTTCACGTTGGGGTAGAAGTGCGGGGATTGGGGAAGGTGTTATAAATGGTTCTGAACTCACGTCAGTACTCCTGCTATTTGGTTGGAACCATTTTAGACAAAAACTGATAATTTTCTAAGAGAAATGTATGTCATGAATCAAAAATCATCACCGCTTTCAAGACGTTTTCGTGGATTATTACCAGTTGTTATTGATGTTGAAACAGCAGGCTTAAATCCAGCAGAAGATGCATTGCTTGAACTTGCTGCTGTGATGCTCTCCATGAATAGCGATGGTAAGCTGGTTCGAGAAGAAACGCATGCTTATCATATTGAACCTTTTGTAGGCGCGGGACTGCAAAAAGAAGCACTTGAAATCACCGGGATTGATCCGACCTACCCTTTACGATTTGCTATTCCTGAATCGCAAGCATTGTTTAGATTATTTACCGTCATTAGAAATAAATTAGAAGAAACGTCCTGTTATAGGGCGGTACTTGTTGGACATAACGCATGGTTTGATTTGAGTTTTATTTTAGCTGCAACAAAGCGGAGTCAAATTAAGCATCAACCTTTCCATACGTTTACTACATTGGATACAGCGACACTTTCTGCACTTGCATTAGGTGAAACGGTGCTTGCACGTGCATCAAGAAAAGCAAAAATTCCATTTGATACACAAAAAGCCCATTCAGCTATTTACGATGCTGAGCGTACTGCCGATCTCTTCTGTTATATTGCCAATCATTGGGGAAGATAACAAATCATGAACATAAAAAAGCCCGCGAAAGCGGGCTTTTTGCATGTTGTGTAGAAAAGAGTTGATTAGCTGAACATGACACTTGCGCGTAAGGACACGAGATTTGAACCGTCCCCTGTGCCGCCGTGTGATGTGCTATAAGCCCAATCGTGATCCCATTCAACAGCAAGGTTGGTGTTGGTCCAAACATCTATACCATAGCCAGCAAGGCCACGCGTTCTTGGTAAATTAAGAGCGGCCGCTTGGCGGGTTCCTTGATAACCAACATACACGTTTTGATTCATATCCCAAGCATTAAAGCCATAGCCTGCTTGAATTGAACCCGCTAATGGTTTAGCACCATTTGAATTGGTGTTTGCACCGGTAATAGAGCCACCAGTATCAACGATACCATTTTGTGCTAAGTCATTTGGGTTAAAGCGTTGTAACGCAGAAACGAGTCGCGCGCCAACACTGAAAGGCCCTGTGTTTACATCAGCATAAAGTGCATAAGCACCAACACGTGTGTTATAGCCTACTGTCCCTGCTCCAAGTCCGCCCAGATTGCCAGTAGCATTAGCCACGCTGAATGCGACATCATTGACACCAATTAAATTATAAAGGTATCCCGCGCCGACATCCCAACTGAGTTGATCAGTCGTTTGGGTATATCCTAATGCTGCACCATAATCGGTTGGGCTTGATGAGGTACCGAGCTTATTGATTGGTGTATCAAACGCATAGATAGAACCATTAAACCCATTCATAATGAAGCCCACTTTAGCGGATGTTGCTAAAGTTTCAGACATAACTTGAGTCACGCTTCTGGTAATGGGGTGAATTTCATAACGTCCAAAATCTTGATATTGTTTACCAAGTTGTACAAAGAGCGGTGATTGATCAAAGTTGCCCAATGTTACAAATGCTTGTTCTAACTGAACGTTAGAGGCAGCACCTGCATTAATATTGTTGCTATACGCAGAGCTATATTCAGCAGCACCATAAGGCCCAAAAAGTCCTGGGTTGGCAACAGTTGTTGGATTGCTGTAGCTTAAGCTTGCAAAAGCTTTAGCCCAATCGTTGACCTTCGCAGCAAAGTTCAGGTAAGCATCATTGATGGATAATCTTTGATAGTTTTCACCCATGTAATTGGTGTTTCTGCTTCCCCATTTTCCAACATCAATGTTCATACCACCGCTGATTTGAAGACGGTTGTACCAACCTGGATTGCAAGGATTGGGGATTGCACGGGCTGTATTTTGTGTCATCTGTATCATGGTTAAACTAGCAGGACTTAATGTGCAAGCTTCTGCTGGTTGAATAGGCATGCTGCCCATGTCTTTATAATCATGATGTGTTGTGGTTTGTTGCGCCATCGCTTTTTGATGGTGTTTTTTGTGCTTGACGTGGTTTGTTGCGGCAAATGCTGGGCTGCTAATTAAACCAAGTAAGCTCATTGATGCAACAACGAGTTTTAATTTCATAATTGTCGTATCTCCTTGATATGTAATCCGGACGAGGTTTAAAAAATAATCGGTAACAAATAATATTGCAAGCAAACTTTTAAAAATAATTTAGTTTGTTTTTAAAGTGCTCACAAAAATTATCCATAACACGTAAAAAAGTTAAGTGATAAACCAATCATTAAAATTGTTGATCATTTACTTTTTACAGTGGAGAGTATTTATAACAGAGATGAAATTTTTTTTAAAGGATTTTAAGAAAAGATAATCTGGATATGACAAAAGTGAAGGTTGTTCGCCCTTCGAGCCTCAGGGCGAACGGTCAGGTTTTTGTTATGCACAGACCACTATGACAATTGGTTGTTTTGAGATAATGATGTGTTAGTACAGGTAAGCATATCCGAACCATGTTGATCATCAAGAATAGTAGTACTACTATTACCAGTAATAAAACCTCTATCGCTACTGCAAGGACTCATTACTTTTGGATCAGCGGCTTTTAAATAAACGACGCTTAAACGATTACTGCCATCACTATTTTTTTCAGTCACCTTAATAACGCCCCAACCCATATTGTGAGCATTGCTATCTTTTAGACGCGTGAGTTGAATGTAATTATTACCTATACCGGCATGAGGGATGGTGACTGTATTAATTAATTTTTTTTCGCAATAGGTATAATCTTGGCAAAGATAATATTCAACTTCCATACTATATTTTTCACTATTGTTAAACACAGTGACTACAGGCGCAAGACCATCATCTGCTGTATTTTTTTTGCTGAAATCATAAAAAGACGATGAAACATCTTGAGCAAAACTAGATGTGGATAAAGAAAACATCACAAAAACGGAAGCCATTATTTTTTTCATAGTGTATAAGTCCTGTTAAGTTTAAAGCGCAACATCATATCTCTTGGATATACTGCTGGCTATAAAATTAGGTGAGAATTTTATCGTGTGTAAAAAAAGAAACAAACTACCATCGCAATGGATGGCAGTTTGTGCGGGAGGTTTTACTAAAGTTGTTCTGCTTCATCAGCAAGATATTTTGCAATACCTTCTGACGTTGGCTTGATACCTGTTTTGCCTTTTGTCCAACCAGCAGGGCAAACTTCACCGTGTTTTTCATGGAATTCAATCGCATCAATTAAACGTAATAACTCATCAACATTACGACCTAATGGTAAATCATTAATGATTTGGGATCGTACAATACCTTGTTTGTCGATAATGAAGGTACCGCGTAATGCGACATGAGCTGTTGGGTGTTCAACATCATAGGATTGACAAATTTGATGATTCACATCAGCAACCAATGGATAACGAACAGCGCCAATACCGCCATTTGCAACTGCTGTGTTACGCCATGCATTATGGGTGAATTGAGAATCAATTGAGATACCAATGACTGCCGTATTGCGCGATTCAAATTCAGCAATCCGATTATGTAGTGCAATTAATTCAGATGGGCACACAAAGGTAAAATCTAACGGATAGAAAAATAAAACAGCCGGTTTGCCTTCGATGTATTGATGTAAGTTAAACTGATTTTCGATTTTACCATCTGCTAACACAGCAGCAGCTGTAAAATCAGGCGCTTTTTTTCCAATTAAAATAGTCATGTAATTATTCCTCTTATTTTTAGTTTAAGGATGTGGACAGGGCCAATCATTCTTCTGCTGATTTTTTTCAGATTGATTATTGTAGAATAATAATATGAAAAATGGCTTAAAGTTTTGTATTATAGCATAACTTTTTATATGTAAAATATTCTAATACGCTCAAAACTTAAATATTCAATAAAACAGAGACTTACAAATGATATTCCTACTCATACTGTTTGGTGTACTCTTGAATACAAGCGCACAACTTTTATTAAAAGCTGGCATGAGTCAAATTGGCCACTTTGAATTTAGCCTTGTCAATGTGCTTCCTATTACACTTAAAGTTGCGGGAAATATGCCCATTATGATTGGACTCATGTCTTATGGGGTGAGTGTGGTGGTCTGGCTTTTGGTGTTATCACGAGTACAAGTGAGTTTTGCCTACCCCATGTTGAGTGTAGGTTATGTAGTGAATGCATTGGCAGCTTACTATTTATTTGGTGAACCACTTTCCGCTTTACGTGTCATGGGTATTTTTATCATCATTGGGGGTGTTTACTTAGTTGCAAGTAGCGGCCATTAGTTTCAGAAGCTTCCGTGAAAGGAGTGGTTCATAATCAATTTTTACATGTCGACAAATGGACAGGAGTCCATTTGAGCAAAAACTGAAAAGGATGAATTTTTTGCGGTCAACATGTAAAAATTGATTATGAACCACTCCTTTCACGGAAATTGCTGGCCATTCATTAAAAATAAAAGGGAGAAAAAAATGTCTGATGATTTTTTACCATTTTCAAGACCATCTATCAGCCAAGCAGCAATTGATGATGTGATTGCCTGTTTAAAAAGTGGTTGGATAACAACAGGCCCACGAACTGCCCAATTTACCGAAGCATTAAAAGCGTATTTCAATGCACCTTATGTTCAATTGTTAAACTCAGCAACAGCGGGCTTGCATCTTGCTCTTTTATCAATGGGGCTTTCATCAGATGATGAAGTGATTACCACACCGCTTACATTTGCTGCTACTTTAAATACAATCGTGCTTGCTGGCGCAAAACCAGTCTTAATTGATATCGATCCCAAGACATTAAACTTAGATTTAAACTTATTAGAAAATGCAATTACTAAACGCACCCGTGTTATTTTGCCAGTCCATTTTGCTGGGCTGCCGGTTGATCTTGCTCCTTTATACGAACTTGCTCATCGTTATAACATTCGTGTTTTGGAAGATGCAGCTCATGCAATTGGGGCACAATATCAAGGTCAACGTATAGGCAGTTTTGGTGATACGCAAGTTTTTAGCTTTCATCCTAATAAAAATATGACAACGGGTGAAGGCGGTTGCGTTGTCACGCGTGATCAAGCTTTATCAGAAAATATTGCAAAACTACGTTTTCATGGTATAGATAGGCAAGCTTTTAATCGGTATGGAAAGCATGGGAGTCAAGATTATGAAGTTGTTATGCCTGGATATAAATACAATATGATGGATATTCAAGCAGCAATTGGTCTCAATCAACTTAAAGAATTAGATGGTTTTATTTCCCGTCGCCATGAGTTAGTGAATCGTTATCAAGAAGCATTATCAGATTGGGCGCAGTGGACCCTTCCGATGCCACCCAGTTATTCACACTACCATGCATGGCATCTTTATACGCCGCTTATCAATGAAGATAATGCGGGATTGAATCGCGACGAATTTATGCTGGCGATGAAAGAAAAAAATATTGGTACGGGCCTTCATTATCGCGCTGTTCATCTTTATCCATACTACCGTGAAGCGTTTGGTTTTAAGCTGGGCGATTTTCCGCATGCGGAAAATGTATGTGATCGTATTGTGAGCTTGCCGCTTTTTCCTGGCATGACTGATGCGGAGCATGATCGTGTGTTGGATGTCATGTACAGTATTTTTTATTAGTGGATAAAATATGAAAATTTTAATTTTAGGTGCAAATGGTTTTATTGGTAGTCATTTAAGTGAAACAATTCTTACTCAAACAGATTGGCATATTGATGCAATGGATTTGAATGACAATAAACTATCGAATTGTTTAAATCATTCGCGTTTTCATTTTACAATGGGTGATATCACTAAAAACAAGACATGGATTACCTCCCATATTGAGCAATGTGATGTGATTTTACCACTGGTTGCAATTGCAACTCCTATGCTTTATGTACAAAATCCTTTAGCAGTATTTGAACTTGATTTTGAAGCAAACCTTAACATCATTCGCGAATGTGTGGCTCAATCAAAACGTGTGATTTTCCCATCCACATCTGAAGTATACGGCATGTGTCCTGATCAAGAATTTGATGAATTAGCTAGTCATTTAGTAACGGGTCCTATCCATAAAGAACGCTGGGTATATTCAACCTCCAAACAATTATTAGACCGACTAATTTATGCTTATGGCAAACGTGAAAATTTTTCTTATACATTATTCCGTCCATTTAATTGGTATGGTCCGCGTTTGGATGATGTTTTGAACCCAAAACCAGGTGGATCACGTGTCTTAACTCAATTTATTGGTAATATTTTACGGGGTGAACCCATTCACTTGGTGGGTGGCGGTGCGCAACAGCGGTGTTTTACTTACATTGATGATGGGGTCGATGCTTTAGTCAAAATTATTGCGAATAAAAATGATGGTGCGCATAATAAAATTTTTAATGTTGGTAACCCCGTGGAAAATATTTCCATACGCCAATTAGCCGAAATATTAATCCAATTTATCGTTAATTATTATCCTGAGTATGCAGAAAAAGCAAAAAATGTGAAGTTAATCGAGGTTGATGCGCACCAATATTATGGCGATGGATATCAAGATGTGACCTTGCGTGTCCCTAATATTCAGCGTGCCCAACAAGATCTTGCATGGATGCCAAAAGTTGATCTTCAAGTGGGGTTACGTAAAACGTTAGATTATTATTTAGACGGTAGGCGATGAATTTGTGCGCCTAACTGCGTTAATTTTTCTTCTATACATTCGTAACCACGATCAATATGATAAATGCGATCAATAGCCGTTTCATTATGCGCAGCAAGCCCTGCAAGAACTAAACTTGCAGAGGCACGTAAATCAGTTGCCATCACCGGTGCGCCATGCAATTTTTCCACACCTTCGCAAATCGCTGTATTGCCTTTTAATGAAATATTTGCACCCATGCGTTGTAATTCTTGAACATGCATGAATCGATTTTCAAATACGGTTTCTGAGACAATACCGGTTCCATTTGATACGGAATTCACGGCCATGATTTGTGCTTGCATGTCTGTGGGGAATGCAGGGTAAGGTGCTGTACTGATGTTAACCGCTTGTGGGCGATTCCCTCGCATATCAAGCGTGATCCAATCTGGACCGGTATCAATCAAAGCACCTGTTTCTTCAAGCTTGAGCAGCACAGATTCTAAAATATCTGGCCGCGTATTTTTAACTTTAACTTTACCGCGTGTGATAACAGCAGCAGCAAGATAAGTACCTGTTTCTATACGATCTGGTAAAACTTGGTATTGGCCGCCGCCTAATGCATCCACACCATCAATAACAATAGTCGAAGTGCCAACGCCACTGATTTGGGCACCCAGAAGATTTAAAAAATTGGCTAAGTCTTCTACTTCAGGTTCTCGCGCAGCGTTATGAATAATGGTTTGTCCTTTAGCAAGGACCGCTGCCATCATAATGTTTTCAGTGCCGGTTACGGTGACGATATCCATCACAATGGTTGCACCCTGCAGTCTATTTGCTTTTGCTTTGATGTAGCCTTCTTCAATGTAAATATCTGCTCCCATTGCTTGTAAGCCTTTTAAATGCTGATCAACGGGACGCGTTCCAATTGCACAACCCCCCGGTAAAGAGACGACAGCTTCTCCAAATCGGCTTAATAATGGACCCAGTACGAGGACAGACGCACGCATGGTACGTACTAATTCATAAGGGGCATAAAAAGATTGAAGATGATTAGCATCAATCAGAATATTGGAGTGCTCATCTAAAGTAATCCGTACGCCCATTTGCCCGAGTAAACTAACGATCGTGGTGACATCTTGAAGGTGTGGAATATTGCTGATTTGGATGGGTGAACCGCTTAATAAGGAAGCGGCCAATATCGGTAATGCAGCATTTTTTGCGCCGGAGATTTTTATTTCGCCATTTAAAGGCGTATTACCTTTGATAATGAGTTTTTCCATCGTTTAAACCTGTTTTTTCCATTCATCGGGTGTATAAGTTTTGATAGAAAGCGCGTGTAAGGAACCATCAAGCAATTCCTTTCTTACAGCATCATAGACGAGTTGTTGCCGTTTTACACGTGATTGTTGTTCAAAAAGCGGGCTAATGACGATGACTGTAAAATGTGTACCATCGCCCTCAATCATTACCTCTGCATTGGAGAGGGTTGATTCGATTAATTGTTTAATCTGTTCTTGTTGCATCGTTTAATTTGAGTCAGTAAAAAATGGGCCTTATTCTCTACATATTTTCATATGATTTGCAATGAAAATTAGAGTGAACGAAGCTTGAGTAGGTATTTTTTATGAACACGCGTTATAATAGGACTATCATGCTATCTCACATTAAAATTGATCAATCAGGGTTACTAACGCCTGTTCTTTACAGGCCTTCGCCCCATTGCGATGATCGTCCTTTTGGGGATGAAGTGAATCTGGTCGTTATTCATGGCATTAGCTTACCAGCAGGTCAATTTGGCACTGATCATATCGAGCATTTTTTTTGCGGTACACTTGATCATCATTTGCATCCTAGCTTTTCAGCCATTGCCTCATTGCGTGTTTCCGCACATATTTTGATCAAACGAGATGGTCAAATTGTACAATTTGTTCCCTTTACCAAACGTGCATGGCATGCAGGAGAGTCATTTTTTCAAGGTAGAGTGCGCTGCAATGATTTTTCTATCGGTATAGAGTTAGAAGGGACGGACCATCTTCCTTATGAAAAAGTACAGTACGATATCCTTGCGCAGGTATTACAGTTGCTTATCAATATTCACCCTGCAATCACAATCGATAGAATTGTAGGTCATGCTGACATTGCGCCAGGTCGTAAAACAGATCCAGGGCCTGCGTTTGATTGGGCATATATAAAGGGGATGCTTTTATGATGTTTGCCGTCATCTTTATTGTGTTATTGATAGAACGTTTTTTTGATTGGGGTCATTTACGGTATTGGGATTGGTTTCCGGAATACCAACGACTTGTTCAAAAAAAATTACCAAAGGTAAGGCATGATATAATTTTTGCTTTAACAGTATTGTCATTACTGATCGCACTATTGTGCATTGAATTTCTGATTGGCAATGTACTATACGGGTTTATTCAATTATTGTTTCAAATTATTGTGCTGCTTTATTGTTTAGGGCCGCGCAATTTTTGGGTTGATGCATTTAATGCAATGAGTACGGTAGATGAAAAACAAAAATCTACTTTACTTGAGTCAGCAAAAAAAAATCATCATCTCACCGATTATAACGCAAACGAATTAGCTGCAAGGTCATTTTTTATTGAAGCAAATTGCCGTGTTTTTGCAGTGCTTTTTTGGTATATGGTTTTAGGGCCTGTTGGGGCTCTTTTATATCGGCTTATTTCTTACAGAGCGCGTAATGTGACTGATCAAACAGATAGACAAGATCTTCATCAAGCTGAAATAGCCATTAGCATTCTTGATTGGTTACCCATTCGTGCACTTATCATTGTATTTGCTTTGGGAGGGCATTTTGTCCAAGTATTTTCATATTGGCACAAACATTTAAGTATGAATTTGTCTGAAAATGAAATTTTATTAGCAGGCGCAGGCTTTGCCGCATTAGGGATTGATACTGAGCATGCAAAAGTACATCCCAAAGAATATCTCGTTGAAAATAGTGCTATTTATCTGGTTGACCGCGCGCTCGTGATTGTGCTTATTATCGCGGGCATTATTAGTACAGTACTCTAAGATAACCCTAAGGCGTGTTTACAATTCACTGGTAACGTATTGATTTAACGAAGTAAAGCGCGGGAGGGCGGAGCCCGACGAGCCATGAGTAAAATCAATACGTTACCAGTGAATTGTAAACGCGCCTTATTGTTTTTCTTTTAAATTTAGTCTCATTCCATGTAAACTTAAGCGCTAAAAAAGGCGGAGTGGTATGAAAGTATTTGACGACCTTGATCCAATAGAAACAAAAGAATGGCTTGATGCTCTTTCTTCTTTGATTAAACGAGAAGGAAGTGCGCGTGCGCAATTCATTTTGCAAGCCCTTACTGAAGCTGCAAGCAAACAAGGCATTCCGAGCAATTTAACATCTTTACAAACCCCATATTGCAATACCATCCCTTCCCAAGAAGAACCTGCTTACCCTGGGGATTTGGCACTTGAAGCTAAAATCGAAGCATTGATTCGTTGGAATGCAATTGCAATGGTGCTTAAAGCAAAAAAATCAGGATACGATGTTGGCGGTCATCTTTCTTCATTTGCATCAATCGCAACGCTATACGAAGTTGGATTAAATCATTTTTTTCGTGGCAGAACAAAAGAAGCTTTAGGTGATTTAATTTATTTTCAGGGGCATTCATCAGAAGGTAATTATGCGCGCGCCTATTTAGAAGGCCGCTTGAATGAAAATCATTTAAAGAATTTTCGTCAAGAAGTGGGTGGAGAAGGTGTTTCTTCTTATCCCCATCCTTGGCTTATGCCTGATTTTTGGCAATTTGCAACGGTTTCCCTAGGCCTTGGATTATTACAAGGTATTTATCAAGCACGATTTTTAAAATATTTAGAAAACCGTCAACTATTGCCCGCTAGCGATAGAAAAGTTTGGGTGTTTTGTGGTGATGGTGAAATGGATGAACCTGAATCTACGGCAGGTCTTTTATTAGCATCACGGGAAAAATTAAATAATCTTATTTTTGTGGTGAATTGTAACTTACAGCGTTTAGATGGTTTAGTGCGAAGCAACTATAAAATCGTACAAGAATTAGAGAAGCTTTTTCGCGGTGCGGGTTGGCAGGTTATTAAAGTGTTGTGGAGCAGCGAGTGGGATGTTTTATTTTCAAAAGATACCAAAGGCTTGTTACTGAAACGTTTAAACGAATGTGTAGATGGTGATTTACAAGCGATTGCAGCACGTGGCCCAGCTTATATGAAAGAAATTCTTTTTAACTCTGAAGAGTTAAAAAAATTAATTGCAGATTTCTCTGATGAAGATCTGCTCAAACTTTCGCGCGGTGCGCATGATCCAATTAAAGTTTATGCGGCTTATCAAAAAGCGATACAACACCAAGATGGACCAACAGTTATTTTAGCACAAGGTGTCAAAGGTTATGGTTTGGGTACAAAAATTACTGAAGGACGTAACGTTGCACATAATCAATTAGAGATGAATGAAGAAGAATTAAAACATTTTCGTGATCGATTTAAGCTGTCACTTTCTGATGAAGCTTTATTAAATTATCAATTTTATAAACCAAAAAATGACAGTCAAGAAATTCAATATTTGTTAGAAAGAAGAAAAAATTTAGGCGGATTTTTACCCGCAAGAAAAGTAGAACCACAAAAACTCGATGTTCCACCACTCAGTGCGTTTGATGTGGTGTTGCAAGGATCAAAAGATCGAGCGCAATCCACCACCATGATGTTTGCAAGAATCTTGAGTACGCTTTTAAAAGATAAACAAATCGGACCACGAGTTGTGCCTATTTTTTCTGATGAAGTGAGAACCTTTGGTTTAGAAACATTGTTCCGTCAAGTGGGGATTTATTCTCCTGTGGGACAACTGTATGTTCCAGAGGATAAAGAACAATTTTTATTTTATAACGAAAAAAAAGAAGGCCAAGTATTAGAAGAAGGCATTACAGAAGCAGGATGTATGACGTCTTGGATTGCAGCTGGAACATCCTACGCAACGAACAATACCCCTATGGTTCCATTTTTTACGTATTATTCTATGTTCGGTTTTCAACGCGTGGGCGATTTCATTTGGGCTGCAAGCGATATGCGTACGAGAGGTTTTTTGATTGGTGCAACCGCGGGTCGTACCACTTTGGAGGGAGAAGGATTACAACATCAAGATGGATCAAGCTTATTAACGGCCTCTACCGTTCCCACTTGTCGGGCTTATGATCCTGCGTTTGGATATGAAATGGCAGTCATTATTCAGCATGGTTTACATGAAATGCTGACAGAAGAAAAAGATGTATTTTATTACATTATGGCCATGAATGAACGTTACCACCAACCTGCCATACCAAAAGATGTAGAAGAAGGCATTATCAAAGGGATGTATCTCTTTAAAAAAGGGGACAAAGCAAAACATCCTGTGCAGCTGCTTGGGAGCGGTGCAATATTAAATGAAGTCATCGAAGCAGCGCAATTGCTTCAATCCGATTTTAATATTTGTGCTCATGTATGGAGTGTGACGAGTTTTGGTGAATTGCGTCGCGAAGGCCTTGCGATTGAGCGTGAAAATAGGTTGGATCCGAAAAAAAATCCAAAACTTACTTATGTAGAAAAAACACTCGCTGATTATGATGGCCCTGTGGTTGCGGCCACTGATTATGTTCGTGCTTATGCAGACCTTATTCGGCCATTTATTTCACGGACCTATGTTACCTTGGGTACAGATGGTTTTGGTCGCAGTGATACGAGAAAGAATTTACGTCAATTTTTTGAGGTGAACCGCTATTATATCGTTGTTGCTGCTTTATATGCCCTCATGAAAGATGGTAAAGTCTCAGAAAGTGAGGTCAAAAAAGCCATGAAACAATATGGCATTGACCCGCAAAAACCAAACCCAGTGAATGTTTAATGTCAGGAGTTTCCGCTGCAAGGAGTTGTTCATGATCAATTTTTACATGTTGACAAATGGACAGGAGTCCATTTGAGCAAAAGCTGAAAGGGATGAATCTTTTGCGGTCAATATGTAAAAATTGATCATGAACAACTCCTTGCAGCGGAAACTCCTGGTAATGTTAAAATGTCCGGTTTTGAAAGGAGAATTGCATTGTCAGCAATTAAACAACTTACTGTCCCCGATTTGGGCGGTGCATCAGAGGTGAGTGTCATTGAAGTGCTTGTGAAAAAAGGGGATCAAATTGATACCGATACACAAGTCATTACACTTGAATCAGACAAGGCAACATTGGAAGTTCCCGCAACGGAAAGCGGGGTGATTAAATCGGTAGAAGTAAAAGTGGGTGATCAGGTCTCAACAGGTGATGTGATCTTGACGTATGAACCCGCAGGGCAAGCGGCTCAAGAACAACCAAAGAAAGAAACCAAAAAAAATGGGCAGGCAGATGAAAAAGCACAATCTGCTACGCAAGAAAAGAAAGAAAAACCATCTTCTTCAACATCATCACAAAGTGAGCAACGTGTTTTAACAGGTGTATTACAATCTACAAGTGATATTCATGCAGGCCCAGGTGTACGTCGTCTTGCGCGCGAATTTGGTGTTGATTTAACCCAAGTATCAGGGAGTGGCCCTAAACAACGTATTTTAAAAGAAGATGTTCAATCTTTTGTGAAGATGCGTTTATCACAAAATACTAATTTACCAGCTACCCAAACAACCTTACCTTCCATTGATTTTTCTAAGTTTGGCCCTACAGAAACGCAAGCACTGTCCCGTATCAAAAAAATTTCTGGGAAAGTGTTGCAGCGTAATTGGATGTTGATTCCACATGTCACGCAGTTTGGCGAAGCAGATATCACAACTTTAGAAGAATTTCGCCAAGCACAAAAAGCAGAATTTGAAAAACAAAAAATAAAATTGACGCCACTTGTATTTGTCATGAAAGCAGTTGTCGCTTCATTAAAAGCTTTCCCGGAATTTAATGCATCACTTGATCCAAGCGGCGAACAATTAATCATGAAAAAATATTTTCATTTAGGGATAGCAGTTGATACAGAAGAAGGTTTAGTGGTCCCGGTGATTCGTGATGTTGATAAAAAAGGTTTAGCTGATCTTGCAAAAGAATTAGCGGTTGTGAGTGAAAAGGCGCGGCAAAAACAATTGACGCCGGGTGATATGCAGGGAGGATGTTTTTCAATTTCCAGTTTAGGGGGGATTTATGGCACAGCATTTACACCCATCATTAATTATCCTGAAGTTGCTATTTTAGGGGTGTCTAAGTCTTACCATAAGCCCGTTTATCAAGAGGGTGCTTTTGTACCGCGGTTGACTTTACCCTTGTCGCTTTCTTATGATCATCGCGTGATCGATGGCGCAGGGGGTGCGCGATTCCTGATGCATTTATCAACCATGCTATCCGATATTCGAAATTTGTTGTTATAGAGGAACTGAGTCAATAAAGTGAGTGTGGTTAGCTAACCTGATTATTCATGACTGTGTCATTCCCGCGAAGGCGGGAACCCCTCCTGATCGCTCACAGCTCTTGATTTGAATTAATGAAAGATAGAGGAACAGTAAAAATGAGTATGCAAACTGAAGTTGTTGTGTTGGGCGCAGGGCCAGGTGGTTATTCTGCGGCATTTCGTGCAGCAGATCTTGGCAAAAAAGTTATTTTAATTGAAGAACGCGAAGCTTTAGGGGGTGTTTGTTTGAATGTAGGTTGTATTCCTTCAAAAGCATTATTGCATGCAGCAAAAGTCATTGATGAAGCAGCTGATATGTCACCGCATGGCATACAATTCAGCGCACCGACCATTGATGTCAAAAAATTACGCGAATGGAAAAATGGTGTGGTCAATAAACTGACCGGTGGTTTAAAAATGCTTGCAAAACAGCGCCGAGTAGAAGTAGTGACAGGCGTTGGTCAGTTTGTATCAGATCATGAAATTGAAGTGACTCAAAACGGTAAAAAAGAAGTGGTTCAATTTGAACAAGCTATTATTGCAGCAGGTTCGCGACCAGTACAACTTCCTTTTCTACCTGAAGATGAGCGTATTATTGATTCAACGGGTGCACTTGAATTAAATGCAGTACAAGGCAAGTTATTGGTTATTGGTGGTGGAATTATCGGTCTTGAAATGGCAACGGTTTATCATGCGCTAGGCGCAGAAATTACCATTGTTGAACTGATGAATCAAATTATTCCTGGCGCAGATCATGATATTGTGATGCCGCTTTATAAACGTATCAAAGCTCGTTACAAAAATATTTACTTAAAAACAAAAGTGACAAAAGTTGATGCAAAAAAAGATGGATTGTATGTCACGTTTGAAGGTGATGAGGCACCAAAATCACCAGAACGTTTCGACCGTATTTTATGTGCAGTGGGTAGACGGCCGAATGGCGATCGTATCAATGCAAAAAAAGCAGGCGTGGAAATCGATGACCGCGGCTTTGTGAAAGTGGTCGATAAGCAATTACGAACGACAGCTTCTCATATTTTTGCAATTGGCGATGTTATTGGTAATCCTATGCTTGCACACAAAGCCATGGCGGAAGGGCGACTTGCTGCAGAAGTGATTGCAGGCAAGAAACACGAATTTGATCCACAATGTATCGCAAGCGTTGCTTATACTGATCCGGAAGTGGCTTGGGTTGGGATAACAGAAAACGAAGCAAAATCAAAAGGGATTCAATATGGCAAAGGTGTTTTCCCTTGGGCTGCAAGCGGCCGCTCATTGAGTTTAGGGCGCAGTGAAGGGTTCACAAAATTAATTGTTGATGAAAAATCTGGGCGCATTCTGGGTGCAGGAATTGTTGGGCCCAATGCAGGCGAATTGATTTCAGAAGTAGCGCTTGCTATCGAAATGGGTAGCGATGTTGAAGATATTGCCTTGACGATTCATCCGCATCCAACTTTATCTGAAACCGTGGCCCTTGCTGCTGAAATTTTTGAAGGAACAATTACAGATCTTTACATGCCGAAGAAGAAAGAAAAAGTGGTTGAATAAGAGCTAATTTATAGACCGTTCGCCCCTTCGACAAGCCCAGGACAGGCTTGAGGAGGCCGCGAAGCGGCAGTCTCGAACGGTTTCTTTTGCTCATTCTATAAAAATTCGTGTTACAAGAAATACCTTTTTTCTTGCACCAAATATAGCAAACCATATAATCAGGCTAAGTTAAAACGAGGTGAATTATGAGTACGGCACTAGCAATTGATTATGTTGATCCGAAAACAGACCACAAATTTCATTTGCCTATTTCTGCACTGAAAAAACCCAGTAATGCTAGAGAGTATTCTAAACTTGAAAAAATCCTTGATAAATTAATTGATGAGGTTCGAGATAACGAGAAACATCCATTAGCAATTGTTATGCAAATAATCGGTGAAAATTTAGAACAGTATGATAATGAGCATTACCCTACAATCGGCCACAATATTAGTGAAGTTGATATGGTTAAATACTTGATGAAATCACATAATCTACATCAAAATGATTTGGCTGATATTTTTGGTGGACAAGCAAATGTCTCAAAATATCTCAGTGGAGAGCGTCCATTATCTAAAAATCAAATTGCTGGGTTAAAAAAAAGATTTGGGATTAGCGCAGATTTTTTTATTAAATAATTAATTTCGCGTCAGCGACTAAATTATTCATGTTTCCACAAAATCTCTTCATCATGATGTTTTGCTGCAAGGATGCGTGCAAAAACAAAAAGCACATCAGACAAACGATTGATATAACGTAGCAACTCGGGGTTATTTAAAGGCGTTTCTCTGTGTAGTTTAACAAGTGTGCGCTCTGCACGCCTGCAGACTGTTCTTGCAATGTGACATGCTGCAACACAAGAATTGCCGCGCGGCAAAATAAATTCTTCAAGCGGTGGCAACTGATTATTCCAATGATCAATTGTCATTTCTAAATCCGTAATTTTTTCTGCAGTAATTTTTACATAGGAAGGTGCATGTAATTCTCCACCTATATCAAATAATGCATGCTGGATTTCAGTGAGTTTGTTTTTAATATCTTGATTAGATATAGAAAGAGAAATGACAAAACCAATATGCGCGTTTAACTCATCGATTGTGCCGACAGCTTCCACAAGTGCATCATCTTTTGGGCGCTCTTTGCCAGCCAAATGAGTATGGCCTTTGTCTCCTTTTCGCGTATAGATTTTGGTCAATCGATATGGCATAGTGAAAGATAAGTAAAATAAAGATTCATCATATCATTGTTTTACTAGGCATTCATCAGGGTTCATTTCATGATGATAAGAACTATATCAAAGTCGGATTTGGCGCAACTTTTAGCGATAGAACAATCCGTTCACGTGATTCCTTGGACGAGTGATGCCTTCAAAACATGCTTTGATGCGGGGTATAAAGGTTGGGTTATTGAAAAAAACAACCGTATTCTTGGATTTATAATTGTTTCATTTCATCCAAAAGAATGTCATATTTTAAATATATGTATTCATCATGAACATCAACGTTGTGGTTATGGTTGGCAATTATTGGAACATGTAATCAATGAAGCTAAACATGACGGAGCAACGATTCTTTATCTTGAAGTAAGGCGGTCTAATACACGAGCGATTACACTGTATAAAAAAATGAATTTTCAATTGGTTGGAGAACGAAAAAATTATTACCCAACTGTATCGGGTCACGAAGATGCATTAGTCTTTGCAAGATTATTAGCAGATAAAAAAGGAATCACAAATGGAAATCAGTGAATTACTCAAAGTTGGTGTTAAACAGAGAGCCTCTGATTTGCATCTTTTACCGGATCGCACGCCAATGTTGCGCATTGATGGTGATTTAGTCAATATAAAAAATGTTACACCGCTTTCAAAAGAAACAACAAAAGAATTAGTTTATAGTGTGATGACGCCCGAACAACAAGCGGCATTTGAGACCCATTTAGTTTTAGATATCGGTATACATTTACCTAAAATAGGTAACTTTCGTGTGAGTGTGTTGCATCAAATGAATGGCATAGCGGCTGTGTTTCGTATGATCCCTGAACGCATTCCTTCTTTTGATGAGTTAGGATTGCCAACCATTTTAAAATCGTTGTTGGTTTTATCACACGGTTTAATTTTTGTATCTGGCCCAACAGGTAGTGGTAAAAGTACAACACTTGCTGCGATGGTTGACTATATCAACACCATTCAAGCTCGCCATATCATTACTGTTGAAGATCCCATTGAATATGTGTTCGAAAAAAAGAAAAGTGCAATCAATCAATTGCAAATTGGTCGTGATACACCAAGCGTTGCTATTGCATTGCGCGCAGCATTAAGACAAGATCCTGATGTGATTTTATTGGGTGAAATACGCGATATGGAAACAGTTAATTTGGCATTGACTGCTGCAGAAACAGGTCATTTAGTGATGGCAACCATCCATGCAGGTTCTGCACCACTTTCCATCAGTCGTATCGTTGATTTATTTCCAATCAGTGAAAAAGACCGCGTCAGAAATCTTTTATCAGAAGCTTTACAAGCTGTCATCTGCCAAAATCTAGTTAAAAAAGCATCAGGTGGTAGAGTAGGTGTATTTGAAATTATGTTAGCAACCCCTGCGATTCGTCATTTAATTCGCCAAGATAAAATTCCTCATATGACAACAACCATTCAAACAAATGGGCATCTTGGCATGTGTACAATGGACCAATATTTAAATGAATTATTGTCGAAAGGGATTATTACTTTAGCGGTTGCACGCAGTGTTGCAGTGAATCAAGGGACATTTCGGAGTTGAGATAGCATCATTTCCGTTACTAGGGTCAGAAAAATGATTTTGGCGTAGGTTTTGAAGTTGATTTAATTTATGTAGGATCAGCCATGAGGAGAATAGATTGAGCTTTATCGAAATCATTATCTTCTATGGCTGAAATTAAATTATTATTTTATTGCGTTTTGGACTAGGAAATTTAAAAAGATGGCATATTGGGAGCAGCAAATACAGATTTTGAAAAATCGTTCCTTTCAATTCTATCTCTATTCCTGTATTGCTGGAACTTTTGCTAGTGGGCTAGCTTATATTGTTACAATTTGGATGATTGTAAACATTTATACCAGTGTAAACGCCACGTTAGTTGGCATGATCTTATTTTGGGTACCTTCATTAGTATTAAGTCCACATCTGGGTGTTGTTGTCGATCACTACGACCGCAAAAAATTAATTATTATTGCCGAGTCAGTACGTGCAGTTATGTTTATCGGTTTTAGCATATTATTGTACCGTTTTACCTCGTTACAGGCGGTTTATCTGCTTTTATTTTTATCAGGTTGTTTTGCAGCTTTATACAAACCTCTTTTACCAGCATTTGTTCATGAGCTTGTTCCACAAGAACAACTTGTTTATGCAAATGCGAATATTAATATGGCATATGAGTTTGGAAATATTATTGGTCGAGGAATTGTAACAGTTGCTGTTTTATCACTTTTAGGTATTTATGGAGCCTTATTTACGATCGCAATCTTATATGTCATCAGTGCTGCAACTATGATACCAGTCCAGCGCCACCATAGAGAAAGAGAAACTAATTTAGTAAAACATCCTAGTTTTATTAAAAACATGATTGCTGGCTATCATTACTTTTTTTTTAATAAAGAATTACTATTGTATGGGCTAATTCAAGCTGGAATATTAATGAGTCTAATGGCTGCACCTGTTTTGGTAGGACCCTATGTAAAAACAATTTTATTAGCAGGGAATCAAATATTTGGAATTAGTGAAGCTGTTTTATCTATTGGGACGATAATAGGGGCATTTTTTTGGTCTTATCTCGCTAGTTACATTTCAAAAGAATCATGTTTGGCAGGTGCCAGTGTCTTCGCCGGGCTTAGTTATTTGATGTTAGCAAATACTAATTCCATAATCTTTTCATTAATTGCGTTCCTAGTACTTGGATTTAGCTGGGGGAGTTTTGCGTTAATTATTTCATTGGTACAAATGATTACTGATAAACATTATCAAGGACGTGTCCAGGCAGCGATTGGTGCAGCAGTAACGCTAGCTTATATTGGCTTTGCAATTTTTCTTTATGTATTGGGCGAGCAATATAATGTACAACATGCTTTTTTATTTTTAGCCACTTTATGTTTATTTATTTTTGGAGGGTCAATAAAAGCTAAAAAAGTAGGGAAAATCTAAACATTAATACGGTTGCAGTTATTGTTTGAATCCGCCACCGGCCATAGTTGGTCATCCGTGATTATAGTTATTCTATCATTATAGGATATTTACATGTGCTGGTTAACCCCTCCGGCTTTAAAAAGGGCCGCAAGCAGTGCACATTTTATGGGGAATGTTGACAGTTCGCGCTTTTAAGACGGCCGACTCCTACTACCATGATCTTGGAATAAATCATAGACTTATCCATCATTTTTTGATTAAATGAAGGGCTTAGTTTAATGATGAAAAAGTAGTAATGTGAGTATTAACATGATTGAAATTACCTCGCTTAAAAATTATTTGAAAGACCTTGATGCACGTTTGGATAGCATCTGGAGGTATCTTTGAAGTCGATCAAAAAATCGAACGTCTACAAGTTATTCGGCAAGAGTTAGAACATCCTGACAGCTGGAAACAGCAAGAGCTTTCCCAGCGCTTGGGCAAAGAACGTGCTCAGTTAGAAGAAATTGTCAATAACATGCAAACCATGCGTCAATCTCTCGTTGATTTAACCATGTTGCATGAGCTTGCTCTTACGGAAAATGATACGGATACTATTCAAGCGATTGCAGAAGATGCCGAAAAATTTTCTAAACAAGTCGAAGCATTGGAATTTCGTCGTATGTTTTCAGGCGAAATGGATGCAAACTCAGCTTATATGGACATCCAATCAGGTTCGGGTGGTACGGAAGCACAAGATTGGGCCAATATGTTATTGCGCATGTACTTGCGTTTTGGTGAACGCCAAGGGTTTAAAACAGAATTGATTGAAGTTTCACCAGGTGAAGTTGCAGGAATTAAAAGCGCAACCATTAAATTTGAAGGGCTTTATGCCTATGGTTGGTTGCGCACCGAAGGTGGTGTGCATCGTTTAGTGCGAAAATCTCCATTCGATGCCAATCACAAACGCCATACTTCATTTGCTTCTGTATTTGTTTCGCCTGAGATTGATGATAACGTTGCTATAGAAATAAACCCAGCAGATTTACGAGTCGATACTTATCGCGCATCAGGTGCTGGAGGACAACATGTGAATCGTACGGATTCTGCAGTGCGTATTACCCATGTTCCTTCGGGGATAGTCGTGCAATGCCAATCTGATCGTTCACAACATAAAAATAGGGCGCAAGCGATGAAGCAATTGCGCGCGAAACTTTATGAGGTTGAACTAAAGAAAAAACATGCGAAACAAGAAGCACTGGAAGCTTCTAAAAAAGATATTACTTGGGGTAGTCAAATTCGTTCTTATGTATTAGATATGTCTCGTATCAAAGATTTGCGAACGAATATTGAGGTTGGGAATACACAAGCTGTATTAGATGGTGATTTAACACAATTTATTGAAGCCAGTTTATTAAGTGGATTGTAATTATGACACAACCAGATGAATCACAAAAAATAGTAGATACAAACGATCTTATTTTACAACGTCGTCAAAAATTAGCAGCGTGGCGAAAAAAAGATACCGCGTATCCAACGCATTTTCGACGTGAACATTTTGCAGCACCACTTATCGAACAATATGGTACGAAAGATGAAGCAAGCTTACATGAACATCCCGTGCATGTAACGTTAGCTGGCCGTATCATGACAAGACGTCTGATGGGTAAAGCGAGTTTTGTGCATATTCAAGATATGACGGGGCGCATTCAACTCTATATCCGTCAAGATGATGTGACCGCAGAAAAATATGAAGCATTTAAAGAGTGGGATTTAGGCGATATCATTGGTGTGACTGGGGAATTATTCAAAACAAAAACTGGAGAGCTTTCTGTCAAAGCAAAAGATATTGTTTTGCTTTCCAAAGCGATTCGGCCGCTACCCGATAAATTTCATGGTTTGACGGATCAAGAAACACGTTATCGCCAACGTTATGTTGATTTAATTGCAAATGAATCAACACGTCATACATTTTTAATTCGATCAAAAATTGTAGATCTTGTCCGGCAGTTTTTAAAAGATCGAGATTATCTTGAAGTTGAAACACCGATGATGCAAGTTCTTGCAGGGGGTGCTGTTGCTAAGCCTTTCGTAACCCATCACCATGCATTAGATTTGCCGCTTTATTTGCGGGTTGCACCGGAGCTTTATTTAAAACGGTTAGTCGTTGGTGGTTTTGAACGTGTATTCGAAATTAATCGCAACTTCAGAAATGAAGGCCTTTCAACGCAGCATAACCCAGAATTTACAATGGTTGAATTTTATCAAGCTTATGTTGACTATCGCGATTTAATAAAATTAACTGAAGATATGTTTAGAGAAATTGCACGCGCTATTTTTGGCACATTACATTTTTCTTATCAAGGGATAGCTTTAGATTTTGAAAAACCCTTTGCTCAGCTTACGCTAAAAGAATCCATTTTAAAATTTAATCCAAATTTAAATCTCACAGATATCGATACCTTGGAAGCTGCAAGACGGACCGCAAAAAAATTAGAAATTCCCGTACAAGAAGGCGCAGGGCTTGGCAAGATTCAAGTTGAAATTTTTGAAAAAACAGTTGAACATGAATTAAAACAACCCACTTTTATCACTGCTTATCCGGCAGAAACATCGCCGCTTGCAAGACGTAACGACAAGGATTTTTTCATCACGGATCGCTTTGAATTATTTATTGCAGGACGTGAAATTGCGAATGGATTTTCAGAGTTGAATGATCCGGAAGATCAAGCAGAACGATTTCAAAAGCAAATGGAAGAGAAAAAAGCAGGGGATGAAGAAGCAATGCCTTACGATGCCGATTATATCACTGCTTTAGAATATGGTATGCCGCCTACTGCGGGAGAAGGCATTGGCATTGATCGCTTAGTCATGCTTTTTACTGACTCTCCATCTATTCGTGATGTGATTTTATTTCCACACATGCGCCCGAAAGAGTAATGTTAAAAAAATCACAAGCATTTACCATGATTGAAGTCCTCACTGCACTGTCAATCATTTTAATTTTTACCATGATTGCTTTGCCACAAATCAATCAATTGTTTGTTTCAAACCAAGATGAGGTTTTACTCTCGCAATTACAAGATACAATCCAAATCGCAATACAAGCTGCGTATGCAAAAAATACCGCGGTTGTTATGTGTCAGAGTGAGCACCATTTTATTTGCGATAGTAAGCAACAAAAAAGATGGGCCATTTTTTTTGATGAGAATCATGATGGAATGATGCATAATCAACATCAACAATTTGCGGTGATTCAGTTGAAATTTAATCAACGGAATACATTGCATTGGCGGTTATTTCCTATTCGTCGTTTATATTTATTATTTAATCCAGAAGATACACTGCATAGTAGTAACGGTACATTTTGGTATTGTCATTTTGATGATCTTTCACCTGTTTGGGCGTTGATCATGAATCAATCTGGACGTGTGCGTATTGTAAGACGTGATCGATATGGAAATATTATAGATGCGGAAGGAAAGATATTACATTGTTAACGTGAGTTCGACATAAATTTACCAACACACATCTATCTTAGCTGTTCCAGTAATATTTTTTTCTCCGTAAGCATTTAAGGTTAATGCACCGCAATGATCATTTTCTTCTTGATCATTGATTGGCTTTGCAATCAGTAAATAATCATTTTCTGTTGCAGATTCGATTTTATATTCATAATCAGGATTGTCACGAAGATATTCAAGATGAAGGTTTGATAATGTTGCGCCTGTATATTTTTGATGTTCCAGGTAAAAATTTTCTAATACAAGTGCTATTTTTGATAGGTTTTGAGCTGCTTGAAGACGCTTTGTATGCATAAAAATAGATGAAAAGTGCGGGATGGCAGCTTGTGCTAATATGATGACAATAGCAAGCGCAATTAATATTTCAATGAAAGAAAACCCGTTACATGGTGATTTTATTAGCATAAATTGTCTTTATTTGGTTGATTTTTAATAGAAAAGTTTGATCGCTGAATTTGCTATACTACAGTTGAGTGATCAATTGATTTCAAACTGGGGTTTAATAATGAACGAAAGAGATAATATTATTGGTTTTATGTCCACTATCACAAAAATATGTGATGTCGCTTTTGATAAAGATAAAAACAATCAATATTCTAAATTACGTTTTACAACAAAAAACGGTGCGTTACTTAGCATTTTAACTAGTTTTCAGGCTTACCTCAATGTAGCTTCACAAAAGATAGCTTACGAGACTTTGAAGTATTTTGATGAGGAAGCAAAACAATCATATCAAAAATTATTAACCGAGTTTAATGTAAATGATCTTCCTGAAGAACAGGCGAAATTAAAAACAATCATTCGTGAAGCTCAAATTTCATTTGAGAAAAAACGATTACCTCCCATCTCTGATATTAAAAGTGCTGATGAATTAATTAATGTCAATTGTTGTGATTATTTAATGCGCCTTGCGCCAAATATTCCAAACGATTACAGAAATGATTCCCTTTTTAAAGAAGTATTCGAAAAATGTGGTCCTGGTACTGAATATGATCCTCATTACGCGTATGGAAATCTTTATACAGGTTTTTCTCTTGCTTTTGAAGAAAAGATTGAACAACTATTATTGAAGAATGATATAAAAGAATTAGATAAATTCAAGAATTTGCTGAATGCTATTTATGCTAATCAAAATCAAGCATTAGAACGCTCAGTCGCTGTTGTACGTGATGCTATCACCACAAAACTACATACTTCAAATCAGTTTAAAAAGGCGATGCATAAACTGCTCACGCATAAAGGTAGCCGAAACATTATCACACCAATGGATGTCGATTCGACGCAAAGTACAATAAAAAAATATTTTGCGTATAGCGTTAAACCACAATCACAAACGAGTTTACCCTCTATTCGTAGATACCAATGGCAGGGAGAACAAGAGCCAAAAGAGTATCGTTTTGGCACGCAAGGTCAATATCATCGTTTTTCTGAACGAATAAACCCTGTTTATACTGCATGGACGAAAGTGAATGATAATCAAAATATATATCACCTTTATATTAATAATCTTCCCATACGAGCAAAATTTTACAAATTTAAATTAGAGACGAGGCTCACTAAAGAATTACATGCATTTGAAGCTAAATATCCTCATATGCCTGTCATTACTTTGCCTGCCAGAGGCGGATCGTTAAGTTCAGATAAATTAGTTAAACACAAAGCGCTCACTGAATATAGGCTTAAAGGGCGACTGTTGAATGTCATCAGCATTGTCACAGACCCTAAAGTAGGTGAAAAAAACGATTTTAAAATGAGTGACGCAGTGAGAAAAAAAGTATTTGGCGAAGATCCTAATCAAATTGTTTTAAAGCTCCTTCGAAACAGTTTTAAAGCGATCTTGAATATGGATTGTGAGATTTCATATGACCCAGTTCTTGGTCATGTACAATTCAGCCAACTTCCACAAAGTGCTGGACCCGCTTCTCACCAATTCTCACAAAATGCTGGTGCCCCGTCTCAGCAACTTGCAATCACGGAAGCGCAATTTCAAGCAGTTTATTTTCATTTCATGAAATATGCGTTGACAACTCATATCATGAAACAATTAAACCCTCAAAGTTTTAATATGTCATGTTTTGATGCAATCGATCGCGGGGGTGTTTCTTCCGCTTACTATAATTTGATTAAATCATTTTCAACCAATATGCCAATGTCAGAGAAAGA
>Ga0155583_104_pt1 | contig 35833 bp, 31 predicted proteins | sample RifCSPhighO2_12_FD_107240 | JGI IMG/M metagenome (GOLD analysis project Ga0155583, IMG submission 107240) | Gammaproteobacteria bacterium RIFCSPHIGHO2_12_FULL_38_14 | reverse complement strand
CGAGAAACTATTCTCACTATTTTATCTTGAAGTGTTTTTAAATCATTATTTAGTGTTTCAAGATTTGAAGTTGTTTCTTTTATTTGAAATAAAGAAATATCATTCTCTAATTTTTGAAATTTCTTTCTCATTAAAAGCTCAACAATGTTAATCAGTGCTGCGGCTCTATCTTTTACAGCAGTGTTTTTTTCTTTCACAGCATTATCTGCTCTGGTATTGGCAAGCACTATTGTTTCATCTTTGATTATTTTTTCTTTTTCAAGTAATTCATTTTTTTTCTTATATTTATGTGGATCATCAAGCAAAATACAAGCTTTTCTGGCTTCTTCAAAAGAAGCAATTTTTTTCTCAATGAGATCCATTGCATGTTTTATTTCTTTCCATTCTGTAAAACCGGGATTAGATGATTTTAGTTTAAAAAATTTGGTATGTTTTTTGATTGCTTCGTGATATTTTTCTTCAAACTGTTTTATTAGTGTCAGCGTATCTTTAGCTGCATCAATATTTTCAGTTTGAGATGAATTTAAAAACTGAGAAATAAACATCAATATAGCTGCTAATAAATTAGCATGTTCTTGTCGAAATCCCGTATTTCTCTCCAATGGACAGTCGCGTAATTGAATAGAAAATTCATTGACTTTATCGATTAAATAAACAAAAGTTTTTCCATAGCTTAATATACTATCGCCCAGACACTCAGCACGATTTAATGTGTGGGATAATGCAAAATCAACTCGGCTGACTATTAAGCAAAAAAATTGCATTTTTTTTTGTGTTTTGGAATCAGCTTTTTTATTTGGTAATAAAATAAATTCGATATTTTCTTGAATCCAACCAGACAGATCAGTGCCAAGTAAGGTTAAGCCACGAATCATTTCTATATAATGCTTATCATTACTCCGGGTATCTTTCGTGTAGTAATCAAATAATGTATCAAGTAAATTATTTAAGCTTGATTGATCATTGAGATTAAGCGCTTCACTTCTTAAAATGAGACTTTGAATTTTATTTAAAAACGCTTTCGCTTCATCATTTTCTATATTCAATAATTTTAAAAATACATTAAGCAATGTTGTTTCATCCTGATTCCAGAGCATACTACTTTCATGAGATATTAATTCATTTTGTTGAAAATTCTCTATTTCTCTATCTGCTATCCCTTTTTCATTTTTGTATGCGTTTATTCTTTTGTCTACATCAGCCGTACATGCCACTGATGTTGTTGTCAAATGTTTTCCTACCACTAAAGTTTCCATCCAAGCTATTACCATCTTGTTCTTTGTTTCTAAGCTAATTTCTTCTGTTGAGGGAACTTGAACTTGCTCCTCATTAGGTGAACTGCAGTTGCTCAGTTTCTCTGAATGATCGTATTCATAGGTCCCCATCGTGGATGCTGGGGGAGATGCTTTTTCAGTTCTATTTGCAAAAAAATTATATACACGACGCATGATGCCTGGAGTTGCGGGTGAATTACTTTGACGCACCTCTTTTGAATTAATAACTTTTTTAGCATTTGTCTTCTGATGAATCCGACTGATCAAATTTATTTTTTTATGTTGTGCTGCAATAACAGGTAGAGTTTTATCTAAATCTCCCCATGCTCTGACTTTTTCAAGCTGTGATATTCCGGCATTCAAATAAGATTGCTTTGTTAATAATGTGGCATAAAATTTTTCAATCCGATCTTTTGCGTCTTTTGAAAGAAATATGATTTTCCATTTTTCAATAAACTTTATCCTTAAATAATCGCTTGCATCTTTGTATTGAGAAATAAGTTTGTTTAAAATATCAATCCAAGTTAATTTGGCGGCGGCAGTAGCGGCGGCATCAGCGGCGGCGGCCAAAGTTTCCGCGGTCAATCTAGGTGTTGGTAACGATTCCATCACTTTCGATTCAGCACTAGGAGAAGCATCTTCTGTATTTTCTTCTGATGTTTTTTTCTTTTCTGATTGTTCATCATTTGAATTATCCTTAGGGGAAAATGGAGAAGAGAATTTCCCAGGACTAGCTGGTGTTTTATTGGTAGCACTAGACTCTGCTGCTTCTGATTGAGTATCTGCGTCTTGTGTCACTCCTGTGCGCTGCGATCGCTCTGATCTTACGTCAACCGCTTGTTCTGCTCTTTTAACTGCTTCTTCTGTGGATGTAAGAATATTTTTTAGTTGATCTGTAAAACTATTGCGAAGATCATGTTCTTCAAATTCTATTTGTAAAGCAGAACAAGCTCCTTCTTGATCTGGTTTTTCTGTCGCAATATGATTATCATTAATTTTCACTGTTAAAACGTAATTTACTTTTTTTGAGACCGTAATATTTTGCAACTGACGAAGTGTGCTTGCAGTCTCTTGTCTGTCGATAAAAGTTAATTGCCAAAGCGATGCATTCTTCTTATCGTCAACAACACCCACTCCTGCGCCTTTACCTGAGGATGTTCTTGAGAAATCACTTACTTTTAAATAAGCAGAGGCTTTTTGGTTTTGAAATTTTAGATAAAATGATCGATTATTTAATCCATCATCCAAATAAGGAAGTGCATTGTCACTTTCAAACTCAATTTGAAGTGGCAAAGCATCTTTTCTTTCTTTTGTGTCACAACAAAACTTATTTTTTTGATCATACCTAAGATATCGCTCCTGAGCGTCATTTTTTAATTTGATTATAATACGATGTTCAACTGCAATTAATTTTACTTTCTTTAATTTATTCAAATAGTCAGCGGATGATTTTTTAATACTTTTATATTTCTTAAATGATTCCAATTCAATACAATCAGGTATTGCGGAAAATAACCCTAACTTTTTTACCTCATTTTCAATCTCGTTAATTAAAGTCAATAATTCATTAAAATAAGTGAGCGTGTAAATACTCTCTACATTCTTTAGTTGATCACCATTTAACAAATTGTAAACCGCTTTAAATTTATTAAGCGTTTCTTTATAGTAGATTAGTATTGTATTTAATATGTCTTGAGCGTCTTTGGTCACGCCACTGTGTGGCATTAAGCCGCCTTGCGTTATTGCAAAACTTCTTTCTGCTGATGCGTGGTTCCCATTAAAGTTATTGCGAAGTAAATCTGATATTCTATGGAAATAATTTACCACTGATTCATTTGAAGATGCAGTAATAGCAGGCAGAGTATATCCGCCACAAGTACGTTGCTTTGTTGTATATACTGTTGCGATGCTCTCTGTTTGTTTGTTTTTTGCAAATTTGAGCTTCGCGCTGACGGGTGCTGCATTAGGGGTTTGTACTGTTATAGCTCGTTTTGTATCCTTCACACTCATGGTGCTTTGAAACAAAATAGAAACAGCGTAACCAACAATCAGTTCACCTGATTTGATATAAGCGTGTCCTTGCGGATTGGTTGTCGCAGCAACATTTTGTAATACGCAAGTTGATTTGGCAAAATGCACGATCAAAAGACAACATTCATGATGATCGCTAGCTTTGCTAACTTCTTTTTGAGCCGCAACGCCCGCCTGTATTTGAAACAGATTTAAATCAATACCGAATTTTACGCTCATTGCCTTTTGACAAGATTCTTCACTGTCGCTAACAAAAACATCGGAAAACGTTCCAACCGAGCTGATGGTGATATCGGTTTCGGCTATTGACAAAGCATGATCAAGTCTTAAATTTGTTTCTGCGTCAAAGCAATGTCCTAAGTGCTGCTTGGCAGTTTCCATTAGTTTTGCATTATCTATCAAGCTATTACGCATTAGAACCTCCGCATTGATCCATCTTAGTTAAGTGAGTATTGTCCTTAATGCTCGATTAAATTTGAATAAATTTTGATCATGAAATTTATACCTAAAACACCATTTAGTGTCAATTGTTTTTATGTAGCGGAATAAATAATAAGCTGATTGCAGGAATTTAAAATATCTTTGATCACTCACGGATTTAAAAACAGTTGGTGCGCAATGATTTTTTGTCACACATTCGAAGAAATCAGACAATACTTTTACATGCCAAACAAAACCACTGCACAACGCCGCGGTCTTTTTAGGTCCAGATTTCAGCAAGTTAATCAAATCGCTTCTGAAACCGCTTAAATATTATATGAAAAAGAAAGGCTTAATTTATTGTGACCGAGATTTGACGGAACCCTACCCCGCTATCGTTTCCATCAGCGCCACTACATTTTCAACTGGCGTATCTTTTGAAATACCATGACCCAAATTAAAAATATAACCTGTTTGATTTTGATAAACCGCCAATAATTCTTTTGCTTTTTTACGCACAATTTCTGGAGTCGATAATAAAACACAAGGATCTAAATTACCTTGCAAAGCAACTTTATGACCAACGCGCTCTTTAGCATGCTCAAGATCAATACTCCAATCCAAACCCATCGCATCACAACCTGAATGTGCAATGGCTTCTAAAGAAGCGCAACAACCTTTGCTAAAAATAATAGTGGGGATTTTTTTATTTAATCCGCTGATTATTTTTTGCATATAATTTAAAGAAAAAATTTTATAATCTTGGGGGGATAAAACGCCACCCCAACTATCAAACAACATAATCACGTCCGCACCTGCTGCAACTTGTCTATTTACATAATCAATTGTGACTGTCGTTAATTTTTCCAACAAACGGTGTAATAAATGCGGCGCGGAAAATAGCATTTTTTTAATAATCTCGAATGTTTTGCTTGATTTCCCTTCAACCATATACGTTGCCACAGTCCAAGGACTGCCCGCAAAACCAATTAACGGCAGTTGTTGATTTAATTCTTTTTGAGTTAATTTTATTGCGCTAAAAACATATTCCATTTTTTCAATGACATTTGTTTTTAAGCGATCAATCGCTTTTTCTGATTGTATTGGATTTAAGATTATTGGTCCTTGATTTTCAAGCAGCGTGATATCACAACCCATTGCTAGCGGCACAGTCAAAATATCGCTAAAAATAATCGCGGCATCTAATGGAAATCGCGCAATAGGTTGCAAAGTTGCTTCACAAGCTAACTCAGGCGTTTGACAAAAAGTAAAAAAGTCTGGTGTTTTAGCGCGCAATTTCCGATATTCTGGTAAATATCGACCTGCTTGGCGCATCAGCCAAATTGGCGTGCGATCAATCGGTTCACGCAGTAACGCTTTAATAAAGCGCATATTTAAAAGATCAGGCATGTTATATTACTCACTATGAACAAACTGATTGTACAGGAAAACAAATCACTCAAGCTGCTGAACACGTTTAACTTGGATTATCTTGCGCGATTTTATACTGAAATCGAAAATATTGCAGCTCTTAAAACAATTTTAATAGATGCGCGGTTTTTATTTCAACCAAAATTAATTTTGGGTGGCGGTAGTAATATTTTATTGACCCAAAATTTTCCAGGTTTAGTGATACATAACAAGATAAAAGGCGTTTGCGTCGTTGATGAAAATAAAGATCATGTCTTTATTCAAGTGGGCGCCGGTGAAAATTGGCATCAATTTGTTTTGTATTGCATCAATAATAATTACGCTGGAATAGAAAATTTATCGCTTATTCCTGGTACAGTCGGTGCTGCACCAATCCAAAATATTGGCGCGTATGGTGTTGAACTGCAAGATGTTTTGCATGCTGTTGAAACCATGTCACTCATTGAGCGTCAAATAATACATTTTTCAAATCAAGATTGTGCATTAGGCTATCGCGATAGCGTGTTTAAAAATGCGCTCAAAAATCAATTTGTGGTAACGCATGTTACATTGCGCTTAAATAAAAAGCCCATTTTTAATATAAAATATGGCGCAATTCAAAGCACATTAGAAAAAATGGGTATTCAAAATTTGTCTATTAAAGCAATTAGCGATGCTGTTATTAAAATTCGACAAGAAAAATTACCAGACCCAAAACAAATTGGTAATGCTGGTAGTTTTTTTAAAAACATCATAATCACAAAAAATAAATTGCTTGAAATACAAAAAAATTTTCCGGCTGTACCGTATTTTACAGAAACATTTTTACAAAAAGATCAAGTTAAAATTCCAGCAGCATGGTTAATCGAACAAGCTGGCTTCAAAGGAAAGCGTATTGGTGATATTGGCGTGCATCAAAAGCAAGCATTAGTATTAGTAAATCATGGAAATGGTTCTGGTTTAGCATTAAAGCATTTGAGCGAGCAAATTCAACAAGCTGTCTTTAGAAAGTTCAATATTCAATTAACACCAGAAGTCACGATTATTTAATGCAAAATAAGCATAGTATTGGGCATGGCATCAAATTCTGTTTTTGGCGACGCATAAACAAAATCAATTTTTTCAGCAATAATTCTGATATTATTTTTTAAGCATTGTTGCAACTTAAGTTTTCCAATAATCGACAAATGCATGCCAGGATAACCAAATTTTATAATTTTATTTGCATCTGCCATATTAATAACCACTTGATAATTTTCAGTCTCTTCGCGTAATAAACATGCTAAATAATCTGTTTTTAATTTTTTAATTTCAATGCAAATAATTGCTGTGCTTGAAATAATAGGCATCTCCATCAAGCTACCAACAAGTGTCACCCAACATCCGGTTCCCTTGTAAAGCTGCATAATTTTTCTCTCATGTTAGGGAAAGAAAAGATAATTCATTTTGTAATTAAAAGCAATCATTTTATGATTATTTAAAAATTACTTTGCAATATCAAAAAAACATGAGATCATTTTTTTTCATTGTTTTAAATAGTAAATTTCAACGAGAGTGTTTATGTCATCAGTTAAATTAGCAAGAGCGGTAAAATCACGTTACGATATTTTAATTCATAATTTACAAAATCTTTTGATTCGGGACAATATTAGCGAAACTGAACTATCGCGACGCACAAAAATTCCCCAGCCCACTATCCATAAAATTTTTTCCGGTAAAACGAATGACCCACGTATTTCAACTTTACAAATGATGGCCACTTATTTTAATACAACTGTTGATTTACTTTGTTCGGAAAATTTTGTTTCTTTGTACGATAGGAAACAAGAAGGCAAGCTTATTCCCATTATCTCCTGGAGCGATGCTATCAAATCGCGTAATCCTATTAAATCACTGACATCAAAAAATTGGTCAGATTGGTTGTTAATTGAACCGACTGAAAACGATCTTATTTACGCGCTCAAAACAAAAGTGACAATGGAGCCTCGTTTTTTACGCAATACAATCGTAATCATCGATGCGAATGCAAAATTAATAGATGGCGAATTATTTGCTGTGCAGTATCCCAACACAACCGAAGCCACTTTGCGTGAATTATCTATTGATGGTCCATCACAATTATTAATGCCATTAAACAAAAAAGACACTCCCGATATATTGGATAAATCGATTCATATTTTAGGTCGCGTAGTGGAATCGCGGTATATTTATACGAAAAAATAAATATTCAAGAAAATTCCTATCGTGTTGCTGAAGGCGCTGGTAATTGCGCTGCGTTAACAAATGCGATAGGTGATATTTTTTGAGACGATGTGTTTGGGTTTTTGGCTGGATTTGCACTGGGTGGATTCGTTTTTTTGTTAGGCTTTAACTTAAGATAATTATCTGATTTAATTTTAGTGTGCAATGTTTGTAAAATAGTAGCGCTTGTTTCATTTGGAAATAATATATTTTGTTTTAACCAAGAGTTAATTTGCACGAGATCTTGAATACTTAAAGTACCTGCAGCCAATTTTAAACCAACCAATCCGTTAATATAAGTGTATTGATCTGTTGCATATTGCTCTTCTGCTTGATATAGCGTTGTTAAAGCATTTAACACATCGACCATAGTACGTGTACCAACTTGTAATCCAGCTTCAGTTGCATCAACTGAATTTTGCGCCGAAATAGTACGTTCTTTATCTGCTTTAACTTGACTAATTCCTGACATAACATTTAAAAAATTTGTGCGCGTTTGATCAACCACTTGTCGATGCGTATATTCTAATAACCCTGCCGCTGTAACATAGTTGTAACGCGCTTGTTTTGTTGATGCGATAACCAAACCGCCTTGAATAGGATTATACGCTAAGTTCAATCCCAAGCTATCGTCAAAACTAGAGGAATTACTAGGTATGCCAATCTGATTATTTGGATTATTGGCAGTTTGCACTTGCGAAACACCTGCTTGCAAATTTAAAACCGGCATATCACCCGCACCTTGCTGTTTAATCAAATCCATCGCGTTAATCACTGCATAATTTTGCGCTTTAATACTGTAATTTTGTTGATTTGCTACCGCAACCCATTTTTCCATGTCAACGGGGTTCGGTTTGAATAATGGCAACTGCGCATGTATGCCGTTTAAAGATTGATAATGACGATTTGTAATGGCGCGCAAATTTTCAAGCTGAACATCTAGGTTGTTCTGTGCTGCAATTTGTTGTGCTGTAATTTGATCGTAATTCGAGCGCGCATCATACACGTCAGTAATGGCAATTAACCCCACTTTAAATTTTTGTTCAGATGAATCGAGTTGTTGCAAAACTGCCGCTTTGTTTGCAACTGTATAACGCAGTTGATCATAAGCCTGAAGCACGGAAAAATAAGCAGAAGCGGTACGTTGCATTAATGACTGCTGCGCTGCTAAATACGTTGCAGTAGCTGATTTAACCGATGCATTCGCGCCCTTAATCGACTCCCATACCGCTAAATTCAAAACAGGTTGCGTCAACGTTAAAGTATAGCCGTACGTCCAGCTATATCCATTCAAAGAGCTTGCTATAGCCGGTCCATCGCGATTATATTGACGCGTTGCGTTTGCTAACGTGGTGAGTTGCGGCAAATAAGCGGCCTCAGCAATCGGCAAATTCATCTTAGCAGATTGCCAAGTCGATTCCGCCTGCGCAAAAGTCGGGTCATTCGCCAGCGCTTGATGATATACCTGCAACAAATCATCTGCAGGTGCACACGGCGAAATAAGCAGGGTAATCGAGCAAATACTCGCGCTACATAACAACTGCTTCAATCTTCTCATGCACAATCCTGCAAAATCGATATTGCGTATCCAACCTATTATTATCCAGAATAAAAACCGAAGAAGCAATCCGTGTCTTATCAATAACCCTTAAAAAGCTCGAAAAAAGACGGGTTATCTCATTTTTTGAAACAAATGCTCTGCAATATCAAGCGTTTTTGAAATAATTTCATCAGTGTGAACAATTGAGACAAAACCAGCCTCGTAAGCAGATGGTGCCAAATAAACACCGGCATTCAACATGCCATTAAAAAAGGTGTGAAAATGCTGCATATTGCATTTGATGATGTGCGAATAGGCTGAAATTTTCTCTGCGGTTGTGAAAAAAAATCCAAACATCCCAGCTGCATCATGAATTAAAAACGGGATATTAAATTGATTTGCTAATGCTTGTAAACCTGTCGCTAATTTTTTTGTATTTAATTTCAATTGCTCGTATGTTTGCTTATTCAATTGCTGCAATGTTACCAATCCCGCCGTCATCGCAACGGGATTGCCAGATAAAGTTCCTGCTTGATACACTGAGCCAATGGGTGATAACAAATCCATCAAATCTGTTCTACCACCAATTGCACCAACCGGCATACCGCCGCCAATGATTTTTCCAAGCGTCGTTAAATCAGGTTTTACTTTTGTTAAACTCTGCGCACCTTGATAGCCTACGCGAAAACCAGTCATCACTTCATCAAAAATCAATATGCTTTTATATTGATCACACAGTGCTCGCAAACCTTCTAAAAAACCAGGCTCGGGCAATAGCATATTCATATTGCCTGCAATAGGTTCAATAATAATAGCAGCGATCTGATCACCATCTGTGTCAAATAATTTTTGCACGGAATGAAGATTATTAAATTCAGCTATCAAAGTATGTTTCGTAAAATCACTTGGAATACCAGGTGAGCTGGGTGTGCCATGCGTCAATGCACCTGATCCTGCTTTTACTAATAAGCTATCAGCATGGCCATGATAACAGCCTTCAAATTTAACGATTTTATCGCGAGAAGTCGCGCCGCGTGCCAAACGAATGGCTGTCATCACCGCTTCCGTACCCGAATTAACCATGCGAATTTTTTCAATCGAATCAACGCGCGAACAAATTTCTTTCGCTAAACTCGTTTCAGCTTCGCACGGCGCACCAAAACTCAATCCATTTTCAACTGCATTTTTTACCGCAGAAACAACAGCAGGATGTGCGTGACCCAAAATCATTGGTCCCCACGAACCAACATAATCAATATATTCATTTCCATCCACATCTGTTAAATAAGCTCCTTTTGCAGAAGCAATAAATCGTGGTGTACCGCCCACTGCTTTAAAAGCACGTACGGGAGAATTAACGCCACCAGGGATATATTTTTGTGCAAGCTTAAAATCTTTTTCCGATTGAATAATCTTCATCTATGGTCTCACGATCACTAAGATAACAATTAAAATAAGCAAAACTGTTGGAACTTCATTAAAAACTTTAAAAAACAGTGGTGAATAATGATGAGAATCTGTTTTAAATTTTTTCAAGATTTTTCCACACGCATGATGATAACCGAGCAATAAAAAAACGCAAATTAATTTCATTAACATCCAATTTGAATGCAAATAATACCGCCAATTGAAACTTAATAACCATACACCCAGTATGACAGTCAGCATTGCAGCTGGCATCATAATCATCCAATACAATTTTTTTTCCATCACTTTAAAACGTTGATTTCCGATATCATCACGACACATCGCGTGATACATAAATAATCTGGGCAAATAAAACAAACCAGCAAACCAAGCAACCATAAAAATAATATGAAAAGATAAAATCCATCGCATAAAAATACCCCTTTGATTTAAAAAGAAAATCTATCAAATTTACAGTATATTTGACAGTATTGTATAAAACACCCATAATTCACGCATGTCACAGAATACCGTCAAAAAAATAGCTCTTGCAACGCTGGTTTTTACCGATGCGGCTGCAAAAAAAGTATATGCGTTAATTTTAGAAGAAAATAATTTCAAATTAAATTTACGTGTTTTTATTACCGGCGGTGGTTGCTCTGGTTTTCAATATGGCTTTACATTTGACGAAGAAATTAATGCAGATGATATAGTGATAAAAAAAAATATCAAATCAAAAAACAAAACCGTTGCAGTAAAGTTATTAGTCGATCCCATGAGTTTTCAATACCTTAAAAATGCCGAGATAGATTACCGTGAAGATGTCAGCGGCGCACAATTTATTATTCGCAATCCTAATGCCAAAACAACATGTGGTTGCGGTTCTTCTTTTTCAGATTGAATTCAACACGCCTTTGTCGCAACGCAATTGTTTGCACGGCAGAAATGACCTATACTACTAATTTGCCTCGGCAAATTGTGACAATATGTTATTTTTGCCGAAACATAATAAAAACAATAGCTGGCTGAAAATCATGAAACGTTATATTGAATCATTTATTCTGCAAGATTTAAAAAAGAAAATGGTTTTCATTGGCGGGCCCCGCCAAGTGGGGAAAACAATACTCAGTAAAAACATCTGTCGCGCTTATCAAAAAAGCCAATATTTAAATTTAGATTTAGACCGTGATCGTAAAATAATCTTAAAACAGCAGTGGTCTCAAGACGAGCAATTAATTGTATTTGATGAATTGCATAAATATCCGCGATGGAAACGATGGATAAAAGGTGTTTACGACACAAAACCTGAGCATCAACAATATTTAGTAACTGGTTCTGCGCGACTAGATGTCTATCGTCGCGGCGGAGATTCTTTGATGGGGCGATATCATTACTGGCGCTTACATCCATTTACATTAGATGAGCATCCTGAAAAAATTTCTCACAACCAAGTGTATGATCGTTTGATGGAAGTCGGTGGTTTTCCAGAGCCATTTATTCATGCGGATCAACGTGAAGCAAATCGTTGGCGCGCTGAACGTTTTATGCGAATAATTCGTGAAGACGTGCGAGATCTTGCTAATATCCGAGAAATTCAATTATTGCCATTATTTGTTGACGCGCTGCGTGAGCGAGTGGGTAGCACCATTTCATTTGCAAATTTGGCGCGTGATTTAGAAATTGCACCAAAAACAACGAAATCATGGTTAGCGGTATTAGAGCGTTTATATTTGCTATTTTCAATTTGTCCGCTGACGCGCAATATTTCGCGCAGCATTCAAAAACCTGTAAAAGTTTATTTTTATGATAATGCAGATTGCGAAAACGATCCCGCAGTTCGTTTAGAAAATTTAGTTGCAACACATTTATTAAAGCGTTTACAGTTTAGAGAAGATTATTTTGGTGAGCGTTGTAGTCTGCATTATATTCGTGATCGCGATAACAGAGAAGTTGATTTTGTAACAGTTATTGACGGAAAAATAATAGATTTAATTGAAGTTAAATTGAAAGACAGTGACGTTACCGCTTCGCTAAAATATTATCAAAAATTACTGAGACCAAAGCAAACGGTGCAAATTGTCGGAAAATTATCCCGATCATTTGAGCAAAACGGAATTCGAGTAACCAATCCAATTGATTTTTTCAAAAATCCACCCTGGAAAATAAACTGAGTTTTGATAGATCTTATTTTGGCAATTGTTGCAATCGAATGCTGGCAAGTTGCGCCGCTGTTGTTCCAGGATAAGATTTTTGAATTTGCTTAAATGCATTTCGAGCAGCATCTGTTTTGCCTGTTTCAGACTGAATTGTTGCTATTTTTAATTTTGCGTCCGGTATTTTATTCGATGTGGGGTAATTTGAGATAACAGTTTGAAATTGTTTTGTTGCTTCAGTATAAGATTTATTTTGCATTGCAATTTCACCCAACCAAAAATGTGCACTGGAAGCAAATTGTCCTTTCGGAAATTTTGTCAAATAATTCTGAAACGCAGATTTTGCCTGGCTGAGATGATGCGTTGTCACTAATTTAAACGCAGCGTTATAAGTGCCAGCATCATCTAACGTCGCTGTAGATGTGGATGTGGGCGCAGTTGTTGCTGTCGCAGTATTAGATTTTTTCAATTGCGAGATTTGTTGTTCTAAATCTTGATAAAAACTAGTTTGCTGCGCAGTCAACGTTTTTAAAGTATGGTCTTCTACTTGCAACTGACCTTGAACCTGTCCAACAGTTTGCCTTAAATTATCTATTTGCTGAGGTAAATTCATTTGAGTTAAATTTGCAATTTGTTGCTCCAGGCGAGATACGCGCTGATCAATTGAACCAGTAGGCGCGGGCGAAAATTCTTCTTGATTATTATTTTGTGTTGCTTGCGCAGGAGCTTGAGTTTGCGCGTCAGGCATATTTTGCCATTGCGAACCAGTTGATTCAATTTGCGTGCTCGCTGAATCTTGATTAACGCTAACAACAGGTGCGTCATTTGCAAAACTAACAGATAAGGGGAGACCAAAAATTGAAATTACTGATACGAAAAATCTTCGTAATTGAAAAATCATTTTGATTCCCCTCGTGTTCTTGCGCACAGACATTATTTTTGAGTGTAAACAAATACTACCCTGCGATTTAAAGCCCAAGCGTGCTCATTATTTCCTTGCGCAGCTGGTTTTTCTTTTCCATAGCTAATCATTTGGATTTGGCCAGGACGAACACCTTGTTGTTCTAAAATGCGCGCAACTGCTTGATCGCGTCGCCATCCTAATCCGATATTATATTCCCTACTGCCGCGATTATCTGTATTGCCTTCTAAACGAACTTTTGAACCAGTGTGATTTGCTAAATAATTCGCTTGAATTAAAAGCGCTTTCATATCACTTTGATGCACATCGCTTTCATTAAATCCAAAGTAATACACTTGATTAGACGGCGCTGTGAGAGCATTGACATGAAAACCTTCTGAATCACTGCCGTATCCATTTGATCCATTCATACCATAAGTTTGCGATTGATCAGCACCATTCGATGACATATCGGCAGGTGTTTTTTTAGCGCATGACGCTGTCAACAAAATAGCAGTTGCTGCCATTGTGATCAAAATATTTTTCATCATATTTATTTTCTTCATAAAATTTATTTTCCTTTCATTTAATTTAAACGCTAATTTAAAAAAGGCGACCAAGCGGGATCCTGCACGCTTCCTTCTTGCGCTGGTAATCGTAATTTTACACGACCATCCATTGAAACCATTCCAAGCACACCCCGATCTGCAAATCGTGATCCATATAATACCATTTTTCCATTGGGTGCCAAACTCGGCGAATCATCTAACCCTGCTTGTGTTAAAATCGTTAGTTTTCCAGATGATAAATCTTGTTTTGCAATACTAAACAGGCCGTTTTCGCGATGCATTAATGCAATCATATTGTTATCCGGTGAAACGCAAGCACGCGCATTATAATTTCCATCAAAAGTAATGCGGGAAGTCTGCCTGGTTGCAAAATCATAGCGATAAATTTCAGGATCACCTGTGCGATTAGATGTAAAATAAATTGATTTTCCATCGGGTGACCATGTTGGTTCCGTGTCAATTGAGTAATCGTTGGTAATTTGCGTTAATTGCTTAGTTTGCAAATCCATTATATAAATATTTGGATTTCCGGTGCGCGTTAAAACAAGCGCTAATCGATTACCGTTGGGTGAAAATGCAGGGGCATTATTGATCCCAGGATATTGCGAAATTAATTGACGATTACCTGTTCGTAAATCTTGCTCATAAATACTGGCTTGATTGTTTTCAAATGAAACATAAGCCAATTTTTTTCCATTTGGCATCCAAGTGGGTGACATCAATGGTTGGCTTGAACGTAGCAATATTCTTGGATCAAAACCATCTTCATCTGCTACAATTAAATTATATTGCGGAGGTTGATTTTGAGGGCGTTGCACTAAAATATAAGCTATTTTTGTTGAAAAAATACCACGCACACCCGTTAATTGTTGATAAATTAAATTACTAATATGATGCGCTAATACGCGTAATCCACTTTGTGTTACTGTAAATTTTTGATCTAGTAATATATTTGTTTGACCAGCAGGCGCGTATAAATTAATTAATTGAAATGAAACTTGATATTGCTCAGCATTAATTTGCTGAATTTTTCCTAATATCACATCATTTGCGCTTTGTTTTTTCCAATAAGCTAAATCAGTAGATGGATTATTGGCCCCAATGACTCTAAATTCACCGCTGTTTTGCAGATCAGTTTGAATGACTGCAGTCATCGTTGTATTATTTGGCACGTTATTTGTTTGATTTGCAAATGGAACAATAGCGATTGGAATAGCTGAATTCACACCTTGAGTCAATTCTAATTTAATTGCTGCATAAGATGGCAGTATGGTCAAAATAAAAATAACAAAAATTATTTTTTTTAAACGTCTCATATTATTTTCCTGGTTCACTGAAATTAAAAGAATGCTTGTAATGGTAGCGCGTCTGCATTTATTGTAAATACCCTTGCGGACTTAATGTTAAAACAAGACGACGAAAACTATTAAATTCCGCGAGATCTTTTGGAACTGGCAATGGTGATGATTTAAAAATAGCTTCACGCGCAGATTGGTCTAGCGCACTGTCGCCACTACTTTGCTCAAGTTGTGCTGATAAAACAGTGCCGCCTGGTGCAATTTGAACCAAATAAATACATTTTAATTTATCGTTTACCTGTGAGATGCGCCAATTAGCCTGAATTGCAGATAAAATTTGAGCCTTATATTGGTCAATAACACCTTGGTTTGCCTGAGATTGCGCTTTCGCTATCGAATGTTGATCGCTTTGTATTTGCTGCGCCATTAATTGTTTTTGCAATGCCTCTTGTTCTTGCGCTAATTTTTGTTTTTTTAAAATTACCGCTTTTTTTGCAGCAATTATTTTTTCTTGTTTTGTTTTTTCAGCACGTGCTTTTTTTTCTGCGGCCATTTGTAAAACGAGTTTAGCTTTTTCTGCTTTTAATTCTACCGCTTTTTTTTCGGCATTAATTTGTGCTTGTTTTTCTGCCAATAACTTTTGTTGTGCAATCTGTTGTTGCTGTTGCTGTGCAGCTGCTGTTTTTATTTCCATTTGCATTTTTGCAACTGAAATTGCTTTAACCTGAATAGTTTTAGCAGCTTGATTGGGCGCGCTATTTTCTAAGCGATATTGTGTTGCAGATAATTCAAAAATAAAAAATGACAATAAAATTAAGTGCAATAAAATTGCAAAAATAACTGGTTTTCGATAATTTTTGGAAATTGTCAGCATAAGTTTAGCTCCAATATTGCACATATTAACGCAAAATCAATCACTGCAATAGATTGATCACGGAATTGCTCAAAATGCTCTTTTTGCTTCATCGCTTAATTTCATGTCAAACAAGGTTTTTTGTGCAATAATGAAATTTGAGTTATGTTAAAAAAATGGGGGGTTTATGCCAGAAAAAACAGATTATTTAGTGATTCATTCGGATGACACGCCGCGCGCTTTGCTAGAAAATTATCACAAAAATAACCCAGAAACTTTGTTTTTGGTAAAAAGGTGTGATGATAATGTACAATATTTGACAATTATTTATATTCAAAACAAAAAAACTCAAGAAATAAAAATTAAAGCTGAAAGAAATATTGAAGACAATGCAGAAAAAGTTTTAATTGAGTTACAAAAGCGCGCAGTATTATCCGACTGTTCTGACAAAAGAAGTAAAGCGATTTTTTTGAAACATCAGGTCTCTTTTGATCGCGAGGAGATAAACAACGTTAGCATTAGTAAAAACTCGAGCCCGATTCTATCTCCTCTGTGTGCATTTTTACCACAACCAAAATCTCGAATGACAACACCTCAACCCGAAACAGGACAAAAAGAGATTACGTCGCATCTTTTTGGTTTAGAATATTAATAAATACTAAAATATTAACGAGTAAACTTTATAATATCGAAAAATATGTACAAATTTAATGCAACACGATGATTTGTCTAAAATTTGGTTGACAGTGATTTAAAAACGAGAGTAGGATTGAAATACAAATCAACCGACATTGATATTTGGATATTTGAAAATCCCTCAGATGCCGAAGCAGTATTTTACTTCAGGCCTCAAAAAAAACCCCGCGAAAGCGGGGTTTTTTTTGAAAGCAAGAGTGATTACATCATTCCACCCATGCCGCCCATTCCACCCATGCCGCCCATGTCGCCGCCGCCGTGACCATGACCGCCTTCTTCTTTTTTAGGCAAATCAGTAATCATTGCTTCGGTTGTGATCATCAAGCCTGCAATCGATGCTGCATTTTGCAATGCAGTGCGTGTTACTTTGGTTGGATCTAAGATTCCCATTGAAATCATATCTCCGTATTCGCTTGTTGCTGCATTGTAACCATACGTATCAGATTTATTTTCAATAATAGAAGCCAATACGACAGCCGCTTCTTCGCCAGCATTACGAACAATTTGACGCAATGGCGCGCGTAACGCACGACGCGTCAATTCAACACCATGACGTTGATCTTCGTTTTCTAATTTTAATTTATCTAAAGCACGAGATGCGCGAACTAAAGCCACGCCGCCGCCAGGCACAACGCCTTCTTCAACAGCCGCACGTGTTGCATGCAACGCATCATCAACGCGCGCTTTCTTTTCTTTCATTTCAATTTCAGTCGCAGCACCTACTTTGATTACTGCAACACCGCCAGCCAATTTCGCTAAACGTTCTTGCAATTTTTCGCGATCATAATCAGATGTTGTGTCATCAATTTCGCGACGAATAGATTCAACACGTGCTTTAATATCAGCACTGCTTCCTGCGCCACCAATAATCGTTGTATTTTCTTTTGCAACAACAACGCGTTTTGCAGAACCCAAATCATCCAACGATGCATTTTCCAATGCCAAGCCAATTTCTTCTGAAATAACTTTTGCACCAGTTAAAATAGCAATATCTTGCAACATTGCTTTACGACGATCACCAAAGCCAGGTGCTTTAACAGCAGCGACTTTAACAACGCCACGCATATTGTTTACCACTAACGTTGCCAGTGCTTCACCTTCCACATCTTCTGCAATAATCAATAATGGTTTGCCGGATTTTGCAACGCCTTCAAGAATCGGCAACATTTCACGAATGTTCGATATTTTTTTATCAACCAATAAAATATGAGGTGCGTCTAATTCTGCACTCATGCTTTGTTGATTATTGATAAAATAAGGCGATAAATAACCACGATCAAATTGCATACCTTCAACAACAGACAATTCATTTTCTAAACCTGAACCGTCTTCAACCGTAATAACACCCTCTTTACCAACTTTTGCCATAGCTTCTGCAATAATTTTTCCAATTGATTCATCTGAATTTGCAGAAATAGTACCAACTTGTTGAATCGCTTTGCTGTCAGCACAAGGTCTTGAAATTTTTTTCAATTCCTCAACAATAGATATCACCGCTTTGTCAATACCGCGTTTTAAATCCATTGGATTCATACCCGCAGTTACAGAACGAACACCTTCTGTAAAAATAGATTCTGCTAATACAGTTGCCGTTGTTGTGCCATCTCCTGCTAAATCAGATGTTTTTGACGCTACTTCTTTTACCATTTGAGCGCCCATATTTTCAAACTTATCAGACAACTCAACTTCTTTTGCAACACTGACGCCGTCTTTTGTAATGCTTGGCGCGCCATAAGATTTATCTAAAACAACATTACGTCCTTTTGGACCCAATGTTACTTTAACAGCACCTGCCAACTTTGCGACGCCGCTTGCCATTGCGTGCAATGCGTCTGCACCAAATTTAATATCTTTTACACTCATGATTTTTATTCCTCATTATTTAAATTAAAATTAATCTTCAATGACACCCAATAAATCATCTTCACGCATCACAATTAAATCTTGTCCATCGATTTTAATTTCCGTGCCAGCGTATTTTCCAAAGACAACAACATCGCCTTTTTTGACGGTTAATGGTATGACTTTTCCATCAGTTAAAACTTTCCCTGTTCCGACCGCCTCTACTTTTCCGCGAATTGGTTTTTCAGTTGCTGTGTCTGGAATAACAATTCCACCGGACGTTTTACGCTCTTCATCTAAGCGTTTGATCACAACGCGATCATGTAATGGTCGAATACCCACGTGACTTTCTCCTCATCAATATTTTTACTCAATTCCGCTGTTGGCATTTTGAATGGGCCATTAGCGGTCCCAATGTGTACCAGATGAGGATGAGTTTTGCAAATTCAAGGGGCGGGAGCGTTAAAAACCCTGGTAGACGCATTGGATGATAGATTTTTAGAAGTTTTAGAAAATATCGTAAAGCAATCCCTGATTTTTCTTTGTGCTCTTTCATTTGGATTTTCTTTAGAGTTATTTGTAAAAAATTCATTTTGGCCAATTAATAATTGCAATATTGGCGCTTGTTTTGTATTGACGATCTCATGATCTTTTGATTCAAAAACATGGAAGAATGCCTCAAAAGTCGCCGTGTGTTTTGTACTGCACGCAGCTAATTCCGCATAAAATAAATGCTGTAGCGACGCGAGCATATAATCATCTTGCAATATTTTTGGAATATTTTTTGCGTTTATCTGTATTTGAAGTTGAGCAGCTTCTTCATTCAATACTTTTTTAAGAACAGACAATATAGCTTCTTTTGCACTTTTTGCTGTGTGCATGTCTTCTTTCGCATACTGCAATCTCAACATAATTTGCGATGTAATAGTCGCTATGCCTTTGTATTGATTGTATTGAGAAATAATTTTATCAATCACTGCGATAGCATTTTCTGCAGAGACCAATGCAGTATCAACAACTTGTGGCGGTGTTTTTAATTCAACTTTTTCCATCGATGTGCGATACCAAGAAATAGTATCGGGACGTTTTGTTGTTGCGGCGCGTACAACGCCTGATAATTCAGTAACAGCACCAATACCATTACCGATAATATTTGCTTCCAATGTATTGTTTTCTACCAATGGATTTGCCACGGTACGAATAGCTGCAACCACTGGAACACGCATTACATTGCCCGCTGTTCTAAAAGGCAGCATCAATAACCGCGCACCACCTTCTACCAAGCCCATTAAATTATCGTAACCCAAAATAAATTCAATACGACGCATTGTTTTATGGCTTACATCAAGACGTTTTGCAATAAATCGCGTAGGCGCACCAATAATCAAACCAATTATCGCGTGCGGAAAACGAATTACTGTACCAAGGAGCGTTTTGCTCAAACCTTTTAACAAAGATATAACAGGGCTTGATGGTTGAATTGTTTTTGGTGACACATTTATTAAGTTTTTTACCCTTTCAACTGCTGCTGCTGCAATTATTTCATTAGGTGTTATTAACTCACTAGTATCGCCCATTGCTTTTTTTATACGTTCCGCTTCATACAATGCCAATAAAAATGTTTTTTGTTCGCTAATTTTTTGAAAAACAGCTAAAGCTAATGGATTTTTCGCTGTCATGCAATTATTAGAAAGATTTGGAAATTGTTTTTTTAATGCATCAGAAATTATGCTTAGATTAGAATCAGTAGGCAATGCGTCTTTAATTTTTTGACTTAAAGTTCCTGTGCAATCATTTGTTGAATTCAATACAGTTAAAACCGCTTGTACTAATTTATCACGATTGATTGTTGATCGATCTGCTTCTGCAACATACTCGATAATGCTATCTGTCATGAGTGCTGCAACGCGGAGATAAAATTCTTGTTCTATGTTGGCTGAAATGACATCAGGATTTTTATTTTTATAAGCAAGATATAGTGTATGTAAATGATCAAAAGCAATGATGTCAATTTTAATAGAAGCAGTTAATTCATCAAATATTTTCCAACTGCCCATGGCTTTTTGCTCATGCATATAATCAATCATTAGATGACCAGCAGCATAAAACATTGCAGCTAAAATAGCTGATTCAATTGGGTTGTTTAAAAAACCATTTAGAAAATCAGTTGCAAAGCCGCTTTGATTGCGCATAATTGAATTCGCTAATGTCGTGGAAAGATACGCGATCTTACCCATCACAATACCTTCAACTGCCGCATTGAATGCTATCGCATCATAGCTCGCGCCAGCATGCAATGGCATCACGCCTTGATTTACAGCGCCAAAAATTTTCGCCTTAGATATTTCTGCAAAAAATGCACTGGACGCTTTTGCGCTTGCAACAGATGCGCCATGCGCTGCTAAAATAGCAACATAAGCAATGCCGATGCCCATACTTGCCAATGCAGCAGTACCCATCTTAGGATCATCGATGCCCATTTTTTCAAATACACCTGAAATTGAGCTTAAAAGTTGATAAGTATTGCCAAACAAACTAGCACGCAAAAAATCAGGGCCTTGCGCATTGTCAGGTTTTAATGCGTGTGGTTGCAACAAGCATTCTACTGTTTCTCTCGCTTGTATCACCTGATCATCTTCTTTAGCTTCTGCATCAGCTTCTTGCATTGCAATCACAAGCGATTCTTCTGTTTTAATATCTTTTAATGTTTTTAATTTTTCACTTAATTTTTTATTATAAACTTCTTCATATTTCTCAATATATTTTTTCTGAGCTGTTTGCGCTAATTTAAGTTGATCTTCTTTCAGTTGATCTTCATCACTTACAGCTGATGTTGCGTTCTTGTCAGATGAGCTTTTATTTTTAATTTTTTGATATGCTAAAACACTCAAATCTTTCACGATAACTAAAAAACCAAATACAAGATCGAGTGCGCTATAAGTAATGCGCGTTATCCCGCGTGCTGCGCGTATAAAAATATTATTACTTTCACCAAACAGAGGATCCGGTAATGCTGGCAAACCAATGCCTTTGCTCGGCTTCACCTGTTTTTTTATCTCAGCCATGAATTGTTTATAATCCTTTTGAGCAACACTTCGATGTGCGCATGCACAATGCGCAAAATTATCCCGCGCAGTTGCGCTCATGCCTTTAGTCGTGAAAATAATAGATGCGCCCAACGCAGAAGCAGGTTCAAGTGCAGGATCATAATGAAATAATATACTTTCTTTTTGTTTTTTTGCGCGCAATTGATCTGCAGGTGTAATAGCGCGATACGTTGTTTCGTCTTGACTATTGAGATCCAATGGCCAGTTAAAATTACTCACCGCTGCATCAGCAGACGCTAAAATATGATCTAGCGTAATGGATGTTTGTGAAAATCCTGGTGTTTGAATCATTTCGCCACGCAATGCATTTAAAACAACACGTAATTCTGCTCGAAATAATTCACGCGTTTTAATATCATTTGGATTAATTGTACATTCTACGTCAAATAGTGTTCTTAATTTTTGTTGCGCCTCTAAAATTCTTGTATATTTTGCATATGCATTAGCGTCTTTTGTTCTTAGATTATTCAAATCCTCACAAGATAATTCATAGCGAGTGGCAGAATTTCTGACTTGTTTGGTGGGAACAAGTTGATATAATTTTTCTACTTCAACTAAATATAAACCTAAAATTGAAATACTCAGCGCAATCATTGATGTGGCGTGTAAACCATGTCCACGTTCACGATACATTTCCCATTGATCGCAAGATAACAAACAAGCGCGCGCCGTCAAAATATTTTTTTGACCTAAAAAATTGCGGCGTGTTTCAAAAAGAGATGTGGGTGTAATTGGGCGCATATTCACTTCCTTTGAAAATTTTAAATTTGAGAATAAAATAATACACTTGAAATATTAATAAAATCTTAACTAGTCCAGTTAAGTTTTAGCCATGGGCTTCTTTTCAAGATTTACTCTAATGCGGTAATAAATAATGATTATTTCATTAATAAAACCTTAATATCTCTTTGATATCTTACACAACGTAAGCAAAATTAATTGACTTTGCTTTGTGCTCAAGTGTTCGTCATGTCACAATGTGCGCAATTATTTGAGATTGGAACGGGGGAAACCCCAAAGTTGGATGGGTTTAGGAGAAAGATCATGTTAGTTTTAACGCGTTCGATTGGTGAACGATTATTTATTCAAGATGGCGAAATTAAAATTCAAGTATTGGAAGTCAAAGGCAATCAAGTGCGTTTGGGTATTGAAGCTCCAAAAGATATTTCTATTCATCGTGAAGAAGTATTTAATCGCATCAAAACGGAAACAAATCATACTGTGCATATGACTCACGAAGAAGAAGCGCGATAATTATATAACGCGTACACCGTCATTGACACCAACAATAATTTTATCAGCGCAACGCGCTGCAAAAATACCATTGCAAACAACCCCGGCAATATTATTAATTTTTTCTTCAAGTTGAATAGGATTGTCGAGGTTTAAATTATATACATCGAGAATAATATTCCCATTGTCAGTAACAAACCCTTCGCGATATTGTGGCATACCGCCTAATTTTAATATGGTACGCGCAACAAAGCCACGCGCCATCGGAATAACCTCAATCGCAACGGGAAATTTCCCTAGCACAGCAACTTCTTTGCTGGCATCTGCAATGCAAACAAATTTCTTTGAAGCAGCAGCTAATATTTTTTCGCGCGTTAACGCACCACCGCCACCTTTAATTAAATATTTAAATTGATTCAATTCGTCAGCACCATCAATATAAATATTGACTTGATTAACCGCATTTAAATTATCAACCGAAAATCCCAATGCTTTTAATTTATTTTCCGTCTCAATTGAGCTTGCAATGGTCGTTTTTATTTTTGATTTAATAGAAACTAAAGCTTCAATAAAATAATGAACAGTTGTGCCAGTTCCAACGCCCACAACATCATCTGCTTGAACTTCGTTTAGCGCTGCTAACGCTGCTTCTTTTTTTTGATCATTTTGAGTTGTCATATTTCACATTATAGTATTTTTACTGTGTTGACACAAAATATTACTATTGTAAAATTTTATTTTTCAAAACTATTCAGGAGATGAAATGAGGTATTGGAATGCATTACTCGATAATTTAAATAACCCAGGTCGATTTTTCTCAGACACCGAAGATTTTTGTATTGACGATATTGCCGCGCCAGAATTATTTGATGCGTCTATTGATTTTGAAAATAAAAATAACCCGCGACAATTAAAAACATATTACATTAGTCACGAAGAACCAAAAATTTATTTTACAAAACGTGAAGCGGAATGTATTTTTTGGGTTATGCAAAATCATACCATTGCAGAAGCGGCATATAAAATGAAATTATCGCCTCGAACAGTCGAATTTTATATGAAGAATGCTAAATTAAAATTAAGCTGCAAAACGAAAAAACAGTTTATTGAAAAGATATTAAAAACAGATTTACTTGCGCAACTTGAAAAAGATGGTTTAAAAATTAAACGGCAATAAACGCTTAAGCCAATAGTAGTGTGTATAATTAACAACGAGGAAACATATGGGAAGATATGCGGCAGTCGCGATGTCATTCAAATGCTAAAAGCTGATGAGTGGTATACCATCTTCTAGCAGAAGCCGCGCAGCGAATGCTGGGCGAAATTTAATATTGATTTTAACAACCACTCTTTTTTTTCAACAAAACTTTCGGTCGTCTTTTCATGGCTGTTTTAAAGAGCGAAAAAGTGCCGTTGACAAAACCAGTCACATTATCCAATCCACTGCAAAATTCTTTTAGTTGCTCGGTCATTTCAGCTGGTACCATGTTGATATGTTTTGTCGGGTCAGTTGTTTCAAATAGCAAAACAAACCAAGGTTCGCCACGTTTTAATATTAAATCTTTTGAAGTATCGTGCCATTCAAAAGCCCATTGTAATTTTCGAGGCCAAACATGAATTGGAAAACGTCCTGAAAAAGTCGTACCTGGTAATTCGGGTTGATAATAATGCAAAAAAGCAGGTAACTGGCTCATGTAAACCACTTCATCACTGATAAAACGATAAGGCGCTGCAATTTGAATAATCGGTTTATCGGGATAACGCCACCGGTCTTCTGAGGTAATACTCATTAATTCAACTAACTTTGAAGCAGCAATAGAGCTCATGCTACCTGCTTTATTCACCAAAACAGGTCTGTTTTTATCGTCTCGTGTAAAACCAAGATGCAGATCAATGGGGCAAAGCACCTCAAAATAACGTGACTCAAAATCCATCATCGCGGGACAACGTTGAGCGGCTTTGCTTGATTTTGGCGGATTAAGTTGACGCATAATAGGGCGTGGTTCATACCAAATAAACCCCGCGTATGATGTATCTACCAACCAACCCACTTCTGTCACTGAGTTTTCTTTATTGTTAAATGAAAATAATCCCATCGATCCTCCGTGTCTCAACTATATTATATTACTATGGATTTTCTAAGCTCAACATACCTGTATTATAATCATAAGCAAAAATTTCGGCATATCGCCCCCAATCAATCACTATTTTTAACACCTCTTCTGCCGATTGCTTGCTCAGTTTTTTCTCCAATTCTTTAAAGAAAGTATTTTCTAATTCTTCGTGTTTCGTTTCTTGATCCAGTTGTTCTCGAATATAAGAAATAATTGGAACATAAGACATCAAGTGCTCTGAAAATATTTTTTTACGCGTTAAAATATCAGCCTCTGAAAATAATTTTCCTTTTTCTGTCAGTTCAATATCACCTTGCAAAACATACGCGAAACGTAAAATTTCCAACGCTTCAGTCATCGGAAATAAATCATCGATTTCAAAATGCAATTCTTCTGCTAAGTCAGGCAATCCAACTTTTCGATTAGCATATTCTGGTGATGCCAGTGTTTCAATAAATCCTGTTAAACTCGAAATTTCAACTTGCGGTAATCTATAGTACATATCGATTGTTTTGAAAGTCATGGCGCGTTGCGCGATGGGCACACCAATGGGCGTTGTCATTAAAGTATAAATTTGATCGACAATCGTGCGAAATTGATTAGATTGATCATTGCGCGGGTGCGGAATATCTACAGTTAATTCTTTTCGAATAAAGCCTGGATCATTTGCAAAAACAAAAATACGATCTGCTAGCAATGCCGCTTCTTCAATATTATGCGTCACAATAATCACAGCCTTAATATTTGTTTTTTCAGATTGCCAAATATTAATTAAATCGCTGCGTAAATTTTCTGCAGTTAAAACATCAAGCGCAGAAAAAGGCTCATCCATTAATAACACTTCTGGATCCACCACTAATGCACGCGCAAAACCAACGCGTTGCGACATACCACCTGATAATTCTTTAGGATAAGCTGATTCAAACCCATCTAACCCAACAATATCGATTGCTTCTAATGCGCGATCACGTCGTTCTGCTTTTAAAATACCACGTGCTTCCAAACCTAACTCCACATTTTCCAATACAGTCAACCAAGGTAAAAGCGCAAAATGTTGAAAAATCATTGTTAATCCATCAACAGGTTCAGTAATTTTATTTCCTCGAAAACGTACTTCACCGGCAGTAGTTTTTACTAATCCTGCGATAATTCTAAGCAAAGTAGATTTGCCTGAACCTGACTTTCCTAAAATTGCTACAATTTCTCTTTCTTTGATATCAAAATTGACATGATCTAAAACCAATAGCTCTGACGAAGCTTTTTTGCGAAATGATTTTTTGACATTAATCACTTCTAATATTGTGTTGTGATGTCGCATATTTTATTCCTAACGAATTTGAAATTTGCTTTCCGCTATTTTATACAACGGTCGCCACACCAATCGATTAATGCACAAAACATATAAAGACATTATGGTGATACCCAATGCAATTCTTGGAAAATCACCAATATGGGTGACATGGGTGATATAAGCGCCTAAACCTGTTGCATGTAAATGCGTACTTCCCCAATTAACCGCTTCTGACAAAATGCTAATATTCCAAGCACCACCTGCTGCCGTAATAACGCCGGTAATATAATATGGGAAAATTCCCGGCAGAATTAATTTCTTCCACCACAACCAGCCATGCACATTTAAAGTTTGTACAGCCATTTTTAAATTATTAGGAAGCGCGATCGTTCCGGCAATCACATTAAATAAAATATACCATTGTGTTCCCAAGATCATCAAAGGTGATGTCCAAATATTCACATTCAAATTAAAATGCAAAATCAAAAGCGCTGCGACTGGGAATAATAAATTTACTGGAAATGCCGCCAAAAACTGAGCTATTGGCTGAACAATTTGTGATGCTTTTGGGTTTAACCCAATCCAAACACCAATCGGTATCCAAATAATAGAGCTTAAAATAATCATGCTAATAACACGCATCGCTGTAATCAATCCTAGAAACGCAACATGCTGAATTTGCATTATTGAAACTGCTGAAAAAATAAAATGGAATAATACGCTGACTGAAAATAAAATAATGCCGTATAAAACAATATTCCATGCAACAAACAGTAATTTTAATAACGCAGGATTTTGAAAATCAGATGTTGGTTTGTATTGTTTACGCAATAATTTAATATTAATAATACTATCACCCAATTTTGAAAACAGTGATCCAATAAATTGAAAAAAAGTGGCGCGCTGAAATAAATTTAATACCCAGGATTGCGACACAATTTCGCTTGCATCTTCTTCTGCTTTAAACTTTTCAGACCAAGCAACTAAGGGCCGAAACAAAAGTTGATCATACATAAAAATCACAATAAACATGGCAACAATGGCATATACCATCGCTGTTTTATTTGCATGTGAAATCGCTAATGCGATGTAAGAACCAATGCCTGGCAATGTAATATTGTGATTAGCAACAGTAATCGCTTCTGATGCAACTAAATAAACCCAACTGCCTGACATGGACAGCATTGCATTCCACAACAATCCAGGCATAGCAAATGGTACTTCTAAACGCCAAAAAGTTTGCCAAGCTGATAATCTAAAAATCGTTGTTGCTTCTTTTAAATCTTCTGGCACTGTTCGCAAGCTTTGATAAAAACTTAATGTCATATTCCAAACTTGAGAAGTAAAAATCACAAAAATACAGGCACATTCTGGGCCTAACATGCTGCCATGAAATAATGCTAGAAAACCAATAACAGTGAAAGATAAATATCCCAAAATAGGCACTGATTGCAACACATCAATAATGGGAATAATAATACGCTCAGCTTGTTTATTTTTAGCGGCGAGTGTGCCGATCGTAAATGTAAATATCAGTGAACACATCAAAGCAATTAACATGCGCGTCACGCTGAGCAGCGCGTAATAAGGCAACGCAGATGGTTTTAACGAAATAGGAATAGCTTGACCAATTTGATAATGCCCTGCCATTTCGCCTGTGCCCATAATCATCACAACCAGCACTGCTAATACCAAAATCAACGCCAAGCCATCCCAATAATTTGGCACAGGCCAGGATATTGCTTCGCTTTTGGTATAAGTATTTTTCATTCTGCAAAACCAGTTTTAAAACCATGATATTAATTTTGCTCTTGCTGCATCCATTCCCGTTTTTTTAACAGCAGAAAATAGTTGAACGGAAATCATGCTATCAAAACTTTTTAGCGCGTCTTTTACTGTGTTCAAAATATTACGTTGCATTGATGCAGTTAGTTTATCAGCTTTTGTGAGCAAAATATGTAACGGAACAGCGCACTCTAAACACCAGGAAATTAACTGCTGATCAAGCTCTTTTAATGGATGACGACTATCCATCACCAATACCAATCCCTTTAAAGATTCGCGCACTTCTAAATACTCATGCACAAGCAATTCCCAACGCTTTTTCACTTCTAATGGCACTTTTGCAAAACCATAACCTGGCAAATCCACCAATCGGTTTGCATCGTTTAATGCAAAAAAATTAATCATTTGTGTGCGACCTGGTGTATTACTTGTTCTTGCCAAGCCATTGACACCGGTAATAACATTGAGCGCACTAGATTTTCCAGCATTAGATCGACCTACAAATGCAATCTCAGCGCCCTGATCAATTGGTAGTTGCGCGATAGTTGTTGCGCTTGTTAAATATGTCGCTTTTTTAAAATATGCATCCACCATGACCTTCCAATATCAATCTTTCGATACACTAACAATCTCATGCGGTGCAGCATATAATACGAATGAATTTTACGCTACAATTAAAACATTTCACTCTGTAAGGCAACGTCATGCGCGTCATGCAAATATGGCAAAATCTAATTGAAACTTATCGTCATGATAAACGTGTGCCCATCGGTATCGCTATTTTTTGCGCACTGGGATTATTAATGGCTGCAGGTCAATTGATAGCGGATTTTTCAAATCACTTTACTGCATCCAAAGTAATAGCAACACAACCCGTTCAATCACTTCCTGTTATTGCAAATTTACATTTATTTGGCAGTTATAATCAGCTAACAACAGACTTACCGATCACACAACTGCAATTATCGCTCGTTGGCACCGTCGTAATGATTGATGCGCCAGATCAATCACGCGCGCTCATTGCAGCCGCAGGCGGTCCAGTCAAAATATACCAAACAGGTGCCGCTTTACCTGGAAACGCTATTATTAGTAAAATCGAACAAAATTATATTGTGCTAAATCAAAATGGCACATTAGAAAAATTATTGTTGCCGATTAAAATGTTAACAACAGATCCAATTGATTAATAGGATTTAAAAATGCATCGATTTTTTATTACCATGATTTTATTTTATGTGATAATGCTTTTATCATCTTGTCAGAGTTTAGGCGATAAAGCTTATCAAGATGGCAATAAAGCGTTCGCCAAAGGCGATTACACTACTTCTTTTGGAAATTATTTATATGCCGCTAATCAATATATCGTTCCTGCGGAATATGCGTTAGCTTATCAATATTTTTATGGATTAGGCACCAAGCGTAATACGGTGAAAAGCATCAAATGGTTACAACGTGCTGCACCACATTCGCCGCAAGCGCGTTACGCTTTGCATTTAATTCAAGAAAAAGAATATGCACCACCTTGGACTTATCAGTTAAAAATGTATGACAAGTAAAATCTTAAATGGCCGAAAAATTTCGGAAAAAATTAAACAAGAAGTCGCTGAAAAAATAAAATTGCGTCAAAAAAATAATTTATCAACACCGGCATTGGCGGTTATTTTAGTGGGCAATAATCCTGCGTCAGAAATATATGTTAAGCACAAACAAAAAGCCTGCGAAGAAGTGGGTATTATTTCGTATAAATATAATTTACCAGACGGCACAACCGAAAATGCAATAGCAGATCGGATTGAGAAGCTAAACGCGGATGACAATATTCATGGTATTTTATTGCAACTGCCTTTACCTGTTGCAATTTCTTCAGATAACTTACTTGAAAAAATAAATCCAAAAAAAGATGTGGATGGATTTCATCCTTATAATTTAGGTAGATTAGCGCAACGACGACCTTTGCTTCGTCCTTGCACGCCTTTTGGTATTATAACGTTACTAGAATCGACTCATGAAGATATCGCTGGAAAAAATGCTGTTATCGTAGGCGCATCAAACATTGTGGGCAGGCCCATGGCGTTAGAATTATTACTAACAAAATGTACCGTAACTGTTTGTCATCGTTTTACACACAATTTAGCACAGCATGTTCAAAATGCTGATATTTTAATTGCCGCAACAGGTCATCATGGCATCATACAAAGCGACTGGATTAAACCTGGCGCTATTGTTATTGATGTTGGATTTAGCAGATTAAATAATGGTGATATTACAGGTGACATTGATTTTGACACAGCAAAACAACGTGCTGCTTGGATTACGCCAGTTCCCGGTGGTGTGGGTCCAATGACAGTGGCAACATTATTAGAAAACACTGTGTTAGCAGCAGAATTGCAAACTTAAATTGAAACCGAACTTCAACCGCACTCAATTTGTTCCGCTTTAAAAAAGCTTTCAATGCAATTCAAATGTTTTTGCAATGCACCACGATTTTCTGCGATCACTTTTAAAGCACACTGCCCCATTTTTTCACGTAATTCTTTTGAAGCACATAGTGTCAACACTGTATCTGCAAGTTGATTTGCATTAGAAATAATATGTAATGCGCCAGCATTTTTTAATAAATTTGATATTTCGGTAAAATTTTGCAAATTTGGTCCTGATAGAATAGGTAATCCAAGTGCTGCTGGCTCTAATAAATTATGACCGCCCACCGGAACAAAACTGCCTCCAACAAAGGCAATATCGCTGACTGCGTAAATCATTAATAATTCGCCGATAGTATCGATTAATACAATGTCAGTGCTATGATCAATCAATGATTTTTTTGTTCTGAAATTTATTTCAAAATGATGAGCGCGGCAAAGTTGCGCCACCTGTTGAGAGCGATTTGAATGTCGTGGCGCCAAAATCAACAATAAATCAGGAATTTTTTTTCGAATCTGAGAAAATGCATCCAAAACAATATTTTCTTCTCCAGCATGTGTGCTGGCTGCAATCAAAACTAAGCGATTATTGATTTGATTTTTAATCAATCTCGCCTGAGAGATTAAATCATCTGGAATTTGTATATCAAATTTAATATTGCCGCTAATGAATAATTTTTTAGGATCTAACCCCAAACGCAAATAACGCTCACTGTCTAATACGCTCTGCGCAATGACAGTATCACAACAATTCAACATTTTTTTAGCAAGCTTTGCAATGAGTTGATAACGCAAACTAGATCGTTCGGATAATCTGCCATTGGCTAAAATAATTGGTATTGATTTTTTCCAGCAAATTGAAAATAAATTAGGCCATAATTCTGTTTCCATAATGATGCATAATTTTATATTGGTGCGACGCAGAAATCGACGAATTGCATTTGGCAGATCAAATGGCGCATAAACATGCATAACTTGATTTTTTAGATTTTGCGTAACCAATGACGAGCCAGTTGGTGTCGTTGTGGTGACAATAACGGTATATTGCGGATATTGCTTGATTAGCGCTTTGATAAGCGGAATAGCAGCAATCGTTTCACCCACTGAAACAGCATGAATCCATATGCTTTTTTCAGGCACCGCTGCAATATAACCAAAACGCTCATTCCAACGCTTGCGATATTCGTTGATACGACGCGAACGCCACAATAAACGAAGCAAGATAAATGGCATCGCAATATAGTGTAAAATCGTATATATCAGTTGCATATCATGGATTAATTATGTCTTCCATAAGTTTCTTTGATTCGCAAAACCAAAAAGAATGCAACGATCAAACCAATTGGGATAATACTAAGCGCAATCGCAAAATCAACATTAGTATAAGCAGTTGGCATAATCTTTGCGCCATGCTTCAACATAGACAAAAACTCTCCGACAGCAGGCTGTAATAACATACCGCCCAGCATAATAAGAAAGTTAGCAAATGATACTGCGGTACCCGAGATTTCAACAGGGCAATTTTCTTTGCTTAATGCAAAACAAAGCGGGTGTGGGCCGCAACAAACGCCTAGTAAAAATAGCAAAATATACATAGTACTTGGCTGACTAATGGGTATAAAAATAATAGCCGAGGAAATAAAAGCAGCGCCCACTGCTGCGATGAGCAGTGGTATTTTTCTTGTATGCAAACGATCTGACAAATACCCTGTTACAAAACTTGAAATAATCCACCCTGCTAATGTCACAGAAGCGCCAACAGCTGCCTCTGCTGATGTAAAATGTCTTGCCGTTTTTAAAAATGGTATAGCCCATGCATCCACAAAAACAGATGATGGCAAATACAGTAACGCGCCCACGATTCCAATCAACCACATTTGTGGCATTTTCGCAATGCCCCACAATTGTAAAAGCAATTGACGATAAGAGCCGGTGTAAGCAATATTGGAATGCTTAATTTCTTCCGGTGTATTTTTTTTATTTCTTGCCATCAAGAAAATACACAAAAATACAAAAACTCCAGCATACAAAGGGAAATATAGCGCACGATGAAATCCCGAATTGTGAATCAAGTGTGTTAAATAATTATCAGTAAAAATAGCAGCGATCATACCGCCACCTGTCACAAATCCTGTTGCAGTTGCAAAAAAGCGGCGCGGTAACCAGAGTGTTGCGATTTTCAAAGCAGTCACATAAGCAAACGCAGCGCCCAACCCAATTAAAAATCGACCCGCCAACGCAATTTCAAATGAACGTGTAGACGCAAAAATAAAGACACCCAAGCAAGCAATTAAACAGCCGCGCAACAAAGATTGGCGCGCACCGATTCGATCTACCGTCACACCAACAAACAGTTGCATGGGCGCATAAGCAAGATAATAAAACCCGGTAATAAAACCAAAATCTCTCACTGGCGCATCAAAACGAGATAATAAATGCCCTTCCATTACGCTTGGATACACTCGTAATAAATAAGCAAAACAGTAATAAAGCATTCCGGTTAAAAAAACAACCCAAGGCAGTATATTCTGCCAATTTCTTTTTGAACTTGGCGTTGAAACAGCTAACGTTGGCGTATTCACAAAGTAATCCTCCGCTAAGAGTAATTGATGATCCAATTAAGTGCCTGTAGACTACGCGAATATCGTTTTTTTCGCAACTCAAGGGAAATACTATGGCAACTAAGCAACCCAGCAGCAATTACACCGCCGAGGCCATTGAGGTTTTAACTGGCTTAGATCCCGTTCGCCGTAACCCAGGTATGTATACTGATGTCACTCATCCTAATCATTTGGCGCATGAAGTCATTGATAATAGCGTTGATGAAGCAATTGCCAAGCATGCAAAACAAATCGACGTAACGTTATACAAAGATGGTTCGCTTGAAATCATCGATGATGGTCGAGGTATGCCGGTGGATATTCATTCAGAACACAAAGTTTCTGGCGTTGAATTAATTTTAACGCGACTTCATTCTGGCGCAAAGTTTTCAAAAAAAACATATGAATTTTCTGGCGGATTACATGGAGTCGGTATTTCTGTTGTGAATGCTTTATCAAAAGAGCTCAGTGTTCGAGTGAAAAAAAATGGTAAAGTGTACGGTATGGATTTTAAGGATGGGCATACGCAAGAAAAATTAAAAGTTGTTGGAAAATGTGAAGCTCACGAATCCGGCACAGCTATTCGATTTACTGTAGACGAAAAATATTTTGATTCTGGAAAATTTGTATTACCAACTTTAATTGCAGCGTTACGTGCCAAGGCTGTTTTATGCCCTGGTTTACAAGTTAATTTTTATGATGAAAAGCACAACAAAAAACAATCCTGGTGTTACGAAGATGGTTTAAAATCTTATTTGTGTGACAGCTTACAATCGTTTTATCAATTGCCCAGTGATGCATTTATGGGTCATTTTACGGGTGAAAGTGAAACGGTTGATTGGGCGCTCACTTGGTTGCCTAATGGCGAAGAAAATCTCACTGAAAGTTATGTAAATTTAATTCCAACTGCGCAAGGTGGTACGCATGTGAATGGATTGCGCGCCGGGTTATTTGATGCTATTTCAGAATTTTGCGAGATGCATAAATTATTATCTCGTGGAATAAAATTAATTGCAGATGATACCTGGAATCAATGTCGTTATGTTTTATCAATAAAATTACAACATGCGCAATTTGCAGGACAAACAAAAGAAAGATTAACAGCACGTCAAGCAGCTGTTTTTGTCACTGGTGTAGTAAAAGATGCGTTTAGTTTATGGCTAAATAATAATGTTGAAATAGGAAAACAATTAGTTGAATTATTTATTCAAAATGCACAAGACAGAATGCGTATTGCGAAAACAGTTACGCGAAAAAAAATTACATCCGGACCTGCATTGCCTGGAAAATTAACAGATTGCACAAGACAAGATCCGTGGCAATGCGAATTATTTTTAGTAGAAGGAGATTCAGCGGGCGGATCAGCAAAACAAGCACGTGATCGTAATTTTCAAGCCATCATGCCATTGCGAGGCAAAATCTTAAATACCTGGGAAGTTTCTTCTGAAGAAGTATTGAAATCAGAGGAAGTGCATAATATTGCTATTGCCATTGGTGTTGATCCAGATTCGACTGATTTATCAGAATTACGTTATGGTAAAATTTGCATCTTAGCAGATGCAGATTCAGATGGTGCACATATAGCAACTTTATTATGCGCATTATTTTTAAAGCATTTTCATTCTTTGGTCAAAGCAGGAAACATTTATGTTGCCATGCCGCCTTTATTTCGAATTGATATTGGCAAATCTGTTTTTTATGCTTTAGATGAAGATGAGAAAGAAGGTGTGTTGGATCGTATTCGCGCTGAAAATCTCAAAGGCAAAATCAATATTCAGCGTTTTAAAGGCTTAGGTGAAATGAATCCGTTACAATTACGCGAAACAACAATGGCACCCGACACCCGTCGCTTGGTGCAATTGACATTAGCCGATGAAACAAAACTCGGCAACATCATGGATATGTTGCTTGCCAAAAAACGCGCGTCAGATCGCAAAGAATGGTTAGAAAAGAAGGGAGATTTAGCGCAAGTGTAAAGTTTATATGTGAAAAAAGTAATTTTATCTAACATCGCGCTATGCGCAATCTTTCAAAGTGGATTTTACAAACACCAAAGTATTTATTACCGATTGGAATAGCGGTTTTAAAAAAATATGTCGCCAAACGTAGGCGTTACACATATTTCGCATAACTTAAATTAATATCTCACGTCAACGAGCTATCCAATGCACACACAAAAATTTCATGTCGTATATTTTATTTCAAGTTACACGCCTTCAGCTCATTAATAAAACTTTAATTTTACGTATGTATGATGCAGCAATTGAGTCAATAAACAACATTACAGGCAATCAAAGAATATGTATAGAAACGGTGATGGCTCTTGGAATCCGTACCCAGCAGATAGAAAAAGAGAAAGAAGCGATCATGAGGCGCCAGTGCCAATGGTAGTTGATATTCAACAAAATAATTCTTATTCGATCAGTGTGTTGCCAGCACCAACAATAAACGTATTACCCCACACAGAATATTCGTGGGATACCACTACTTTTCCAGCAAGAACACAGCAAACGCTGCCGTTTCAGCATTATCAATACCCACAGCTTTCTGATTTGCCAAGCATATTGCCTGCGCCACAAAGCTATTCTCAACATTCCAGACAGCAACACTTACCAAGTGCGCCGATTATTTACCCCATCAGTTTTTAT
>Ga0155583_107_pt1 | contig 38384 bp, 36 predicted proteins | sample RifCSPhighO2_12_FD_107240 | JGI IMG/M metagenome (GOLD analysis project Ga0155583, IMG submission 107240) | Gammaproteobacteria bacterium RIFCSPHIGHO2_12_FULL_38_14 | reverse complement strand
AGATAATGCGGGTAAAGATGAATTTGGTAGGCTCCCGGAGGAACAACGAATATTAGTGCTAGGTCGAATTTTAACGGAACTAGATGAGCGAGGACATCAATTACCTGACGATGAGTTGAAAAATATATATATCCAATATCAACCGCTTCAACAATCATTGGAGAGTATGATAAATGAAATATCAACGATACGTTATAGTGATGTAGGTGGTGAAAATTTTTCAACCCTGTGCACAGATTTATTGAAAGCTTGTCTCCACACAATGAATGATCAAGAAATAACTGACTACCATCTATTACAACAAACAAAACCAAGCTATGATAATAACCTATTAATTTCAGATTTTGAGTTTTTATATAAGCTTGATCTATTACTTCGTAAAAGGGGTGAATCGATTGCTGGGTACAATCTGGAGACTGTAGGTAAGGTCCTGAATGATGAAGAGTATTCTGAGCATAGGGATATAATTCTTTATAACAGGACGAGGTGGCTATCCGACCAGAAGGAAGTTCGTCCAAGAGAAGAATTTATTCAAATTCAAAGAGGCTTTTTCAATTCTATCAATTTACCAGAAAATGCACAAATGGATAAAGTTGCTCTCGCTCAGTGGAAAGAGTATTTTAATTCTCTTATTAACTCTCTTAAAAATGAAGTTCCTCGCACTCAGTGGATTATGGAAACGTGCAAAACAGTAATCCAAGAAAAGGAAGAAAAGCAGAATCAAAACAAGATTGATATTTGGCTCGCTTAAAGAATATACAATAAAATGCATATGTAGCTTTTTTAACCTTCTATGAGCCAGCATAAGAGATGATATGAACAATAAAAGAGCAGCCTATTATCAATTACTTGGCCTTTCGCATTGGGAAAGACGGCATCCACCTATTCAACAATCTTCTTGGGCATTTTTAGAATCTTGCGTAAAACAATGTACAGCTTGCGCTTTACACCAAACACGTACACAAACTGTTTTTGGTGTCGGCAATAAAGAAGCCCGTCTCATGATTGTTGGCGAAGCGCCGGGATTTTATGAAGATCAACAAGGTGAACCATTCGTTGGTCGGGCGGGACAATTGTTAAATGCCATGATAAAAAGCATAGGCTTTACGCGCAATCAAGTTTATATCGCCAATATTTTAAAATGTAGACCACCCAACAACAGAGACCCGCTACCGCAAGAAGTGGAAACGTGCACACCCTTTTTGGATCAGCAAATTCAATTGATCAAACCACAACTATTGCTTGCTGTAGGTAGAATTGCTGCGCATTATTTATTAAAGACAAAATCATCGCTTGAACGTTTACGCAGTCAAATCCATCATTATGGTGATCAGCAAATCCCTTTGATTATTACTTATCATCCTGCTTATTTACTGCGAAACCCGATTGACAAGAAAAAAGCATTTTTAGATTTACAATTTGTTAAAACAACTTTAACGCTTTCCTAAATGTTTGACCAACACTTCATGCAACAACGTTAATTGTTTTTGCAAAGCACCGCGATTTGCATTCACCACCTCTAAAGCACGTTTACCCATTTGTTGACATTCATCTGGATGTTCTACGAGATAAATTAATTGCTCAGTTAAAACCTGACTATCAGGTAATTTAATCAATGCTTTTTTAGATAAAAATAATTCGCTAATTTCGGCAAAATTAAATAAATACGGGCCAGTCAAAATAGGTTTGCCTAATGCGCCGGGCTCCAACATATTATGGCCACCGGTTGATACCAAGCTTCCCCCAACAAATGCTACATCAGCAACACCATATAACATGAGCAATTCTCCCATGGTATCGCCTAAATAAACACTTGCCTGTTGCATTTCAACGGATGATACTTGAGTACTACGTCGTACCGTATTTAATCCATTTTGTTCGCATAATTTCATGACCGTATCAAACCGATCCGGATGACGAGGCACTAAAATAAGTAATGCATCTGAATATTTTTCCAGTAATTTTTGATGTGCTACTAATACTTTTTCTTCTTCACCTTCGTGTGTACTTGCTGCAATCCATACAAAACGATCTTGCCCCAACTGCTGCCGAACATCTTCACTTTGTGCTTTTAACGTGGGCTTTAATTCTAAATCAAATTTGATATTGCCAGTTACACTTACTTTTTCACGGGGTGCGCCGAGTGAAATAAATCGTGCGGCATCTTGTTCACCATGTGCTGCAATCATCGTTAAATGATTCAGCATGTATTTCGTCAATCCACCAATACGACGATATCCCTTTGCAGATTTTTCAGATAAGCGTGCATTCACCAAGCAAATTGGAATACCTTTTTTGCTACATTTTGCAATGAGGTTGGGCCACAGTTCGGTCTCCATAATAATGCTGATAATGGGGTTCATCTCATTTAAAAAACGATTCATGGCATCCGGTAAATCATAAGGGAGATAAACATGAAAGACTTCTTTTCCAAATGCTGCCTTAACACGTTCCGCACCAGTTGGCGTCATGGTCGTCACTAAAAATGAAAAACTAGGATAACGTAATTGCAAAGCTTTAATGAGTGGAATTGCAGCGAGTACTTCGCCAACAGAAACAGCATGGACCCAAATTGATCGCTTCAAGGTAAAAGGATAATATCCCAAACGTTCTGACAAACGCTTACGATAAGCAGGCAGGTGCCTTGAACGCCACAATAAGCGAAGAAATAGAAACGGTAATGCTAAATAAAACAACACACTATAAACATAACGCATAATTCATTTACCTAAATGGAACAGAAAGGTCAGGACACTTTGCCCTGCTCGTTTGATAATGATAAAATCCCCCCATCTTTAAAACAACCAAAAGGGCAACATGCAATATTCTTTACCGCAAACACTGCCAGATTTCCAACAAGCCTCTATCTTAGTCCTTGGCGATGTCATGCTGGATCGCTATTGGTTTGGCGAAACATCTCGTATCTCACCAGAAGCACCAGTCCCCATTGTTAACATTAATAACACTGATAACCGTCCTGGCGGTGCTGGCAACGTGGCCTTAAACATTGCAGCACTAGGCGCATCCGTTACCCTGCTTGGTTTAACAGGGCAAGACGAAGCTGCCAAAATTCTTGATCAACAGCTAACTGCTGCAAGCATCAAACACGATTTATGCATGCTGGATAGCCTTAAAACAATCATGAAATTGCGTGTGATTAGCCGTCATCAACAATTATTACGGCTTGATTTTGAAGAAAAACTCGTTTCTCATCAAGATCTTTTATTAAACCGATATAAAAAACATTTAAAAAATGTAAAGTTGGTCATTTTATCTGATTATAAAAAAGGAACGCTCGCCGATCCTGCACCCTTTATTGCGCTCGCAAAGCAAGCCAAGATCCCTGTACTGGTCGACCCTAAAGGTAACGATTTCAATATTTACGCTGGTGCAGACATTATTACCCCCAACCTGAAAGAATTTGAAGCAGTTGTCGGCAAATGCGAAAACGAGCAAGATATCATTGAAAAAGGAAGGGCGCTGCTTTTTCAATTCGATATCAACACTCTACTCATAACACGCGGCGAAGATGGCATGACCTTAATTCAGAAAGATCAACATTTTCATCTTCCTGCCTATGCACGCGAAGTGTTTGATGTAACAGGCGCAGGAGATACAGTCATCAGTATGCTGGGTGTCGCCTATGCAAGTGGTGCAGAGCTTAAAACTGCGGTGACCCTTGCAAATCTTGCTGCAAGTTTAGTGGTCAATAAATTAGGTGCAGCTTCTGTAAGTGTTCCTGAAATGCAAGCAGCGATTAGCGGACAAACAAAATTTAACACGGGTATTGTTAATGAAGCCCAACTCATGGAAGCCGTTAATGCAGCACGAATTAACGGGAAAAAAATTGTTTTTACCAATGGTTGTTTCGATGTCATCCATGCGGGGCATGTCACCACTTTACAAATGGCCAAGCAATTGGGCGACTACCTTGTTGTTGCCGTCAATACAGATGAATCAATTCGCGCATTAAAAGGGCCTTATCGGCCAATTAATCACCTTGACCATCGCATGACTGTCCTTGCTGGTCTTGGCGTTGTGGACTGGGTCATTCCTTTTGGCGATAAAACCCCAGAACGTTTGTTAAACCTTATTCGACCCGAATTCCTCGTCAAAGGTGCTGACTATAAGCTTGATGAAGTCGTTGGGGCGAACATTGTGCGCGCTTATGGTGGTGAAGTCAGAATCATGAACCACAATATTTCATCATCAAGCACTTCCATTATCAAGCAGATGCAAGATCAGCATGAGACACCTTCTTATGGCTGACACTGGAATTCTGTATGTGATTGCAGCCCCCTCAGGGACAGGTAAAACTACTTTAGTCAAAGCAGTCATCGATTCCATGCCTAAAATCACGGTATCGATTTCTCACACGACACGTCAAAAACGGCCTAATGAATCGCATGGTACACATTATTTTTTTATAGATGATACTGAATTTAAGAAAATGCAAGCGGCAAGTGAATTCCTCGAACACGCCAAGATTTTTGACCATTCCTATGGCACAGCTAAACAGGCCGTTCTTGAGACCCTCGCCAAAGGTATTGATGTGATTTTAGAAATTGATTGGCAAGGACATCAACAAATTAAACGCCTTCTTCCTGATTGCATCAGTATTTTTATTCTTCCACCAAGCCTTGAAGATTTACGCGAAAGATTAATTAAACGTAATCAAGATCATACTGATATTATTCAAAAACGTTTAAAAGATGCAAAAGAAACAATCTCTCATATTCAAGAATTCGACTACATTGTGATTAACGATGATTTTGTAAATGCCTTACATGATTTAAAGATTATTATTGAGGCAGGCAAACTACAGGGTAAACGGCAAATAAAGCGATTTCATCATTTAATTGAAGGCTTTGCTCATCTAGATGAGGATCAATAAAGTACTTTATACCTCTGTACATGACAAAATATTTTTTCAAAGTCCGTTCGTGCTGAGGAGGTGCGAAGCACCGTCTCGAAGCACAATGCGATTTGCCCTTCGAGACGGCCGCTCTGCGGCCTCCTCAGGGCGAACGGAAAAAATTAGCCAGGTACAGAGGCTATACACGATATAATATGGATTTTTATTTGCACATCTTGTAGAATCAAGGCCCATTATTTGAACTAAAGGTGATCGTTGCAATGGCTAGAATTACCGTAGAAGATTGCTTAAAAAATGTAAAAAATCGTTTTGAGCTTGTTATCATCGCATCGAAACGCGCTCGCCAACTCATGCGCGGACAAGACCCTAAAGTATCCTGGGACAACGATAAAGCAACTGTCGTCGCGTTACGTGAAATTGCAGCGGGTTATGTCGATTTTGATAAGGTAGATTATCCTCATCAAGATATCGAAGTTTTTGAAGCAGATAACCAAACACCCTCTGGTACTGATGAACAACCAGCTGGGGATCAAGAATAGTGCATGAGAAAAATATTTTTTGTCTTATTCCTCATACTCGCTAGTGTTTCAGTTTATGCAAAAGAACCGGAAAATCTTTTTGCAATTAAACAAAAGTTAATTCAATATCATCAATCTGGTCAGTATGAAAAAGACATTGCACAGGTTGTCGACCAAGCAAAATCTTATTTACATGCGCGTCTTGAACAGAATCATTTTAACAAGAAAAAACCAGCTATCGTTTTTGACATTGATGAAACTGCACTTTCAAACTACGACAATATCTCTAATCTTGATTTTGGTGGCACATCTAACGATATTTTAAAGTCTGAAAACCAAGGTAACGATCCTGTCATTACCCCAACTTTTCAACTCTACCAATATGCTAAAGCACATCATGTCACTATATTTTTTATTACCGGACGAGATGAATCTGAACGTGATGTGACTGTCACCAATCTCAAAAATGTGGGATACGATGGCTGGAAAAAATTAATTTTACGCGATGGGCCTTATCGTCATGTTCCTGCCGCACAATATAAAACAGCCATGCGAAAAAAAATCACTGAAGCAGGTTATGACATCATTTTAAATATTGGCGATCAACACAGTGATTTAGCAGGTGGTTATGCTGATCAAACCTTTAAATTACCCAATCCCTATTATTTTATTCCTTGAAATAACTCCACAGCTTGTGGATAAGTTTGAGCAAAAATAGTTGTCATCCTGAGCACAGCGAAGGATCAGCTTAAATTCTTCATGGGAATAACAAATCATCTGAATAGTGGATATTAATCAAAATGATCCTTCGCTGCGCTCAGGATGACAACCTGGAGAATTACCCCTTAAAGACATCGTGATTGATATATTTCAGTATATCATCTAAAAAACGTGATGCATCAGGATCAAACATTGATATATCTTTAAAAGATCGAAGCCACGTCATTTGTCGCTTGGCTAGTTGTCGAGTAGATGCAAGTGCTTGCTCAACCATTTCATCATAAGTGATTGCTGAAGAAAGATAGGCCCACATTTCACGATAGCCAACTGATCGAATAGACGGAAGCGTTATTGATAAATCACTACGTTCATAAAGTCGCTCCACTTCTTTTACAAATCCTTGTTCAAGCATGCCGTAAAAACGTTGCTTAATTTTTTCATGTAACTTGTTACGGTCTTTTGGATAGAGTGCAATATGCTGTATCGCATAATCTTGTAAAGCAGAAGTGTCCTCTTGTTGTTGTTTTGTGATGGCTTCACCTGTCAAATAATATACTTCTAGCGCACGTTGAATACGCTGTTGATCGTGGATATGAATACGTGTAGCCGCAATAGGATCAATCGCCGCAAGCTCTTTATGCAATGCAGGCCATCCCATTTCATTAGCTTTCATTTGCAATTGTTGACGCAATGCTGGATTTTGTACTGGAAGATCTGCAAGCCCTTGCTGCAAAATACGAAAATACATCATCGTTCCACCAACCAAAAGCGGAATACGATTCTGTGCAACAATTTTTTTTATTTCACGCAATGCATCTGTGCGAAATTGTCCTGCAGAATAAGCATGAGCGGGATCAACCATATCGATCAAACGATGCGGTGCGATTTCCAAGGTATGATGATCCGGTTTTGCAGTTCCAATATCCATTCCCTTATATACCATCGCTGAATCAACACTGATGATATCACAAGGAAAACGTTTAACCATTTCCACTGCTAAAGATGTTTTACCTGATGCGCTCGGCCCTAAAAGACAAATAATTGGATGTTTGACTGTCATGAGAAAGTAACTACCGCCCGCGCAAAAATAACTGATCGAGTTCTTTTAGCGTGAATTGAATATAAGCAGGTCGGCCATGATTACACTGAGCGCTATGATTTGTTTTTTCCATTTCACGCAATAAAGCATTCATTTCTGGTACAGTCAGTTTTCGATTTGCATGTACAGCAGCACGACAAGCAAATGTTGCAAGATGATGATTAAAATGTTCAGTCGTACGCAAGGTTTTTCCGTATGTGAGTAGGTCGGCAATCACATCTCGGATTAAATGTTCAATATCATGATCCGCTATCCATTGCACAACTTCTCGAATGAGAACTGCGTCTTTCGACACACGATCTATTTTAAATCCTAACTTTTCTATTATTACCGATTCTTCTTCAACACAATCTGCTTCTCGTTCGCTTAATTTGATGGTCATGGGAAGAAGCAAGGTTTGAAAAGGTAAAAATGCATCATAAGCAGCCTTCATTTTTTCATATAACACCCGCTCATGAGCTGCGTGCATATCAACAATAATCAAGCCTTGTTCATTTTGAGCAAGAATATAAATGCCTTCGATCTGTGAAATCGCAAATCCTAAAGATGCGCGTTGATCATTAAGTTTTTCATTTGGTAAAGACTGATGATAATGCGTAACAGTTTTTTGAATATCTGTATGTAACGCTTGGTAAAGCACAAGTTGCTGCGGTATACCATTTGATGGCTGTTGAATTGCTTGATGAAAAGATAAGGACGGTTGTTCGTTTTTTGCTTGCTCAAGATACTCACAAGATATTGCTTCGGCTTTTGATTTTACCTGCGCCAATGCATCGTGCGCACTTTTCAACAGAAAATCGTGTACCAATCGCCCTTCACGAAAACGTACTTCATGCTTTGTTGGGTGAACATTCACATCCACCAAAGCGGGTGTAATTTCTAAAAATAAAACATAGGCGGGATAACGGTCACGATAAAGTACATCATGATAGGCTTTTTTTATTGCATGAATTAAAAGCTTATCGCGCACCATGCGTCCATTGACATAAAAATACTGTAAATCGGCTTGAGCACGTGAAAAATGAGGCAAAGCAATCCAACCGGTCAATCGTAAATTTGCTGTTTCTGCTTCGATTGCTAACGCATGCTCTAAAAATGCAGGGCCACAAAGGGAAGATAAACGTTCTTCATGACCCGTCAGATGTGCTTCATCGTAACGACGCATTAAACGACCATTATGTTTTAGGGTCAAACCAACAGAAAATGAAGAGAGTGCAAAACGCTTTATACATTCATCAATATGGTCAAATTCAGTTTTTTCGGAACGTAAAAATTTTCGGCGTGCAGGTACGTTAAAAAATAAATCATGCACTTCAACGGTTGTTCCCTGTGGGTGTGCTGCTGGTTTTAAATCAAATGCGGTATCGCCTTCAACAGTAATTTGAAATCCACTCTCTTTGGGCAAAGCTGAAGTTAAGGCAAGGCGTGAAACCGCAGCAATACTTGCAAGGGCTTCGCCACGAAACCCCAAGGTTGCAATCGCGTTTAAATCTTCGGAAACATGAATTTTACTCGTCGCATGCCGATTTAACGCAAGTGGTAAATCATCAGGATGAATGCCTTTACCATTATCACGCACACGGATAAGTTTTTGACCACCAGATTGAATATCGATATCGATTTGCGTTGCTTTAGCGTCTAAGCTATTTTCAATCAATTCTTTAACAACCGAAGCCGGGCGCTCAATGACTTCACCAGCAGCAATTTGATTGGCAAGCAATGGGGGTAATTTTTGAATACGATTAGACATGGGGTGATTATAACGATATCGGGTGGAGGATGAAAGGTTACTGATCATCCCTCCCTTCAGAGCTATTAAAATGATCCCCCTCTCCCGGAGCGTTTTAAGCCGGGGCTTTGCTTCATCAAATCAATACTTACCAGTCAATCTCAACACGCCCTATGCTTTTTGTAATATACCTCTCTGATACCGCAAAATCCCTTGATAAACCGCTTCCGCAATTTTCTTCTGATAAGTCAAGGTGCGAAGTTTTTTTTCTTCCGCTTGATTGGAAACAAACCCCACCTCAACTAAAACAGATGGAATATCGGGTGCTTTTAAAACCACAAATGGGGCTTGCTCGACTGTTGGATGATGTAAAACAGTCACATCATCTAAGGCATCTAAAAGTTTACTTCCTAATCGAACACTTTCTCGAATGGCCGAGGTTTGGGCAAGGTCAATTAATACCGAACGAAGGGCAAGGCTTGAATCTTGTAAACGATTCAAATCAACATTCCCGAGCTCTGAATAATTATCACGCAGCGCTAACCATCGTGCTGCTTCGCTGGTTGCGCCTCGTTTTGAAATTGCATAGACTGATGCGCCTTTTGCTTTTAGATTGAAATATGCATCAGCATGAATTGCAATAAATAAATCGGCATCTTGCTTACGTGCGTGTTTTAAACGCCCACGTAAAGAGATAAAGCGATCATCATTTCTTGTCAAAAATGCTTTCATCCCTTTTGTTTGATTTATTTTTTTCGCCAGTAATTTTGAAATAGCTAACACAATATTTTTTTCTTGTGTTCCTTTTTTGCCTATAGCACCTGGATCTTTACCACCATGTCCTGGATCAATGACGATAATAAATATATTTCGTTTTAACTCGCCTGCAGCATGATTTGAATTTTTAATTGTTTTAGTTTGCCAATTGTTTTTTAAAAGATCTTGCATATGAGTTTCAAATGATTTTTTTGCGCGTTCTACAATTTTTTGTTCTTGTATCGTCATTGGTTTGACTTCTTTGCGTGGTTCTATATCTAAACGTAAGCGAACAGTTTCTTGAGATGATCCAGGCAAATATCGAATAGACCATTTTATTTTATCTTTTACTTCAAATATAAATTGCTGCTCATCGGGATGTGAAATAGGATAAAATGAATTGACATTTGCATTTTTAAAATTCATTTTATCCACTTTAAAATGAGCCTGTGTATTCAACAATGCAACTTCAATTTTATTATTCCAAGGTGAATATTTAATTTCACCTTTCACTTTTTTAGTTAAAACAAAAATAAAATAGGAATGAGTTTTTTGCGGTTTCATTTCAATGGCTACAAGATCCGCAGGCGAATTCGCTATTGTCGAAAAAGATAGAAAAAATAAAAATAAAATTATAATTAAGCGCGCTTGGTGGCGCATATTTTTTTTCCAAGATGGCTTAAAATTTCCTCACCATGCTCTGTGTATGCTGATATATGCATCGTTCTTTCCTCATTTTGTGTCAAGAAAAAATCACAAACAAGGTCTGCATCTGGCACGATACCTTTCCCTATTTCTGGCCATTCAATCAAAGCAATAACACCTGGGGTAAAATAATCTTGTATGCCCATTTCATCTAACGATTTTGGCGTTTGCAAGCGATAAAAATCACAATGAAATATAGTATTTGATGAAATAGTATAAGGTTGAATAATAGAATAAGTTGGGCTTTTCACTTTACCTTGAAAACCAAGCCCTCTTAAAAGACCTCGAACGAAAGTTGTTTTTCCAACCCCCAAAGATCCATTCAAATAAATAATGGCGCCACTAGAAAGTAACGGGCCAAGCATCATGCCAAACGCGATCATTTCTGTTTCGTTTAATATTGTTTTTTCAAACCCCATATTCACTTAGCTATTTCCACTCATGAAAGCTAAAGAGACTCATTTTTTACTTTTTGACAAATGGACAGTAGTCCATTTGAGCAACAGCCGAAATGGATGAATCTGTTGCGGTCAAAAAGTAAAAAATGAGTCTCTTTAGCTTTCATGAGTGGAAACTCCTCTATTCATTTTCCTTCATTCACTAAACGTCGTAAGTAAGGCATTAAATCGGTTGCAATCATGCCGCGTTCACCATCTTTTGCTGCTAAATCACCCGCCAAAGCATGAAGCATGACACCCATTTTTGATGCTTCGCTAAGCGGAATCCCTTGTGCAACCAATCCACCTAATATACCACTTAAAATATCACCCATCCCTGCTGTTGCCATTCCTGGATTGCCTTTATCACAAAGTGCGGGTGGTGTATGCGGTGCAAGAATAAGTGTACCAGCACCTTTTAAGACACACACCCCGCCATATTGTTTTTGTATGGCTTTTAAAGCATCTAAGCGATTGGCTTGTATCTCATCTGATGTAGTATTGAGTAATCGTGCGGCTTCCCCAGGATGGGGTGTCAATATCCAATTTTCTTTTATAAGGGGAGTCTCTGCTAATAAATTGAGTCCATCTGCATCCATCACAAGTGGCAAATCGATTGTTTGAGTAAAATCCCACAGCGTTTTTCCCCAGTCTGATGTTGAAAGCCCAGGACCTAGCACAACAACATCAGCACGTTTAAACAAGGGTTGTAGATCAGCTGGTGTTGCAACAGCATGACTCATCACTTCTGGACAGTTGATATTCATCATATTCGCATGTTCAGGATACGTTGCAATGGTGACTAACCCCGCACCAACACGCAACGCTGCTATTGCTGCCATACGCACAGCACCCCCAAAACCTAATGCACCGCCTACAATACAAACATGACCAGATAAACGCTTGTGCCAATCACGCGGACGTGGTTTGAGATAAGGTAAAAATGCGCCTAAATGAATTTTTTCTGCAACAGGCTCGATAAATGAAAATAATTCTGGAGGGAGTTGTAAATCATTCAAGACTAATTCACCGGTATAAGCAATACCGTGACCCGTCAATAACCCCAGTTTTAATCCAATCATTGTCATCGTCACGGTTGCAGGCAACGCATCACCGAGTACACAGCCTGTATCCGCATCCACACCAGATGGGATATCCAGTGCATAAATAGGCACTTGAAGCCGCTTTATTTTTTCAATGGCGGTTACCATTTCACTTTTAAGTGTCGTATGTACCCCAATACCACATAATGCATCAACGATAAGATCAGGATGATGCAAATCACTTTTTTCAGTAAATGGATAAACAGGAACGTGCGCTTTTTGACAAGCACGCATTGCTTCTTCTGCTGGCGATTTAAGCGATTCATGGTTTCCGACTTGCCATACATCAACGTGCAATCCGCGCTCATGCAATAATTTTGCAAGTGTATAACCATCTCCACCATTGTTCCCTTTCCCACAAAAAACTGCGATTTTTTGCGCTTGTGGAAATCGTCTCAAGAGAAAATCAAATGCGGCTTTTCCCGCCCGTTGCATTAAAATTTCATCTGAAAGGTTGAAACGTTCCTTAGCAAGCTGTTCAAATTCGCGTATTTCTGATGATTGATAGATTGGCATTCTCATCGGATACATGGTTTATGTTCCTTGCTTTTTGTGGCGTGGATGAAAATAAAGACTACTCAAAATAAATGATAATAAAATACCAATGACTATGCCTAATGAAAATAAAGTAGAAATATGCAAAACAGGTTCAACAATCATCTTAAATCCAACAAAAATTAATATCATTGCAACACCATACTTGAGCAAAGCAAAGCGGTCAGCCATACCGGCTAAGAGGAAATAAAGTGCACGCAAACCCAAAATAGCAAAAATATTGGAAGTCCACACAATAAAGGGGTCATGGGTGATAGCAAAAATGGCTGGGATGCTGTCAAATGCAAAAATAAGATCGCTGATCTCAATAAAAATAAGTGCTACAAACAAGCGAGTGACATAAATCAACTGGTTTTTTTTAATAAAAAATTGTTGTCCTTTTAATTCATCCGTAATCCTAAAATATCGTTTAATCAATCGAAATAATATTCCTTCTTTCAATTTTTCTTCTTTCTTTTCAAAGAAAAACATTTTAAATCCAGTTAATATTAAAAATAATCCAAGGATATAAAGAATAAAATGAAAACGCTCGACCAAATAAGTGCCCAGCATAATTAAAATCAGTCGAAAGATAACAGCACTCCAAATCCCATAAGTGAACACGCGTTTTTGATAACGTGTCGAAACTTGGAATTGATGAAAGATCATATAAAACACAAAAAGATTATCGACTGAAAGCGATTTTTCAATCAAATAACCTGTAAAAAAATCTAACGCTTTTTGATGTGCTGTGACCGCATCTGTGGTGAAAGCAAGGTAACACCACAAGATGCCATTAAAAATAAATGCACACAAAACCCAAAGTAAAGTCCAACAAAGTGATGCGCGCATAGAAGCATCAGGCCCAAAATTTTTATGTTTTTTTGATAAAAATGTATCAAGACTTAAAGCAACAACAACAAAAATTGAAAAGCCAACCCATATGCCAATACCACTGATGTTTTGCATTGATGCACCTTATGACCAAAAAAATGGTGAAATACACATGATTAATGAAAATAAAATTAATATGCTGAGTAATGTTTTTCCACCAAAAACTTTAAATCCCACTGCAATTTTTCGGTGATATCGTCCGCGCCAAGCCATCCAAGCGGGTAAAAAAATGAGAAGAATTACGCAATAAATCCCTGCATATTTTAACCCAGCGATAAAAATATGTGGAGAAAATAAAACAATAATCAACGGTGGGAGAAATGCAAGGAGAGAGATCATCATCGTATTCATCCCTTTTTTTTCTACTTGCAATCCATCTGCAAGAAAGTCAACAAGGCATAAAGCAACACCCAAAAAAGAAGTAATGATGCAAATTGATGTAAATAACTTGACGAAAAAATTGATACTTGTTGTACCTGTCATGCTATTTAATGTATTAACTAAACGACTAGATGAATTTCCAGATGTTAAAATGGCAGATAAACTATTGACTCCATCTAATGGAATAATACCAATGATTGCAGCATCCCAGGCAGCGTAACACAAAAGAGGTACAATACTACCAATGATAATCGCTGTTTTAAGTTTTTTTACGTTACTTGCAAAATAAACGCGTAAACTTGGAATGATCGTTGAAAATCCAAAAGAAGTGATCGTCACGGTCATCGCTGTAACAAATGGGACTTTATGAAAATTTTCAACGATCAATTTCTCAGTGGAAATAAATGGTAACAGTAAAAGAAGTAAGATTAAAAAAGCACTTAATTTGACAAACATTAAACCGCGGTTCGTATAATCAACCGCACGTATACCGAGGTAAACCACAAAACCAAATAATATTGTAAAAGCAACGGCGGAACACCATGCCGGTAAATCAACGTGTCTTGTTAAAAATAAATTGTGTAAAAGATCACTGCCACCTGCAATGTATGCAGAAAGTAAAGAATAAAGTAATAAAAGGTAAGTGACCCAAGCAAGCAATTGGCCAAAAGGACCTATCGTTACTTTCGCCATTGAAATAATGTTGCTTTCTTGGGGTAACCACAAGTTAACTTCTAATATTAAAAATGCACCACAGACCATCACAAACCAAGCAAGCAATAACAACCCAAGCGACCCTAAAAAACCAAGTTGAGCGGTTGCAATGGGGAGTGCAAGCATACCAGCACCGATGGATGTGCCAACAATTAATAAAATACTACCAAGCAATTTTAAATCCATCTTGACTCCTCAATTTTGCTATAATAAATAATTGTAACAGCATCAGCTGCTCCCCCTCACGAAGGCTAAGGCGGCTATTTTTTATTTTTTGACCGCAACAGATTCATCCTTTTCAGCTGTTGCTCAAATGGACTCCTGTCCATTTGTCAAAAAATAAAAAATAGCCGCCTTAGCCTTCGTGAGTGGGAACAGCTAACCTTCTATCATTACTCGGCTGTAAAAAGTATGCAAGAAATCACCCAAAAAATTAAAACCTTGGGAAAAGTTTTAGGATTCCAACAAATTGGGATTACTAATACGGACCTCTCACACTATGAAGCTCGTTTTAAAACATGGCTCAATCAGCAGTTTCATGGCGAAATGAGTTATATGGCGAGTCATGGCCAAAAACGAATGCATCCCGAAGACTTATTGCCTGGAACAATGCGCATCATTTCTGCTCGTATGGATTATCTTCCACCCGATACCTTCCCCGTAGAAAATCTTCGCGATCGAAACCGTGCTTATATTGCACGTTATGCATTAGGCCGTGATTATCATCGCTTCATCCGCAAACGTCTTGCCATGCTTGCAGAGCAAATTAATGATCTCATTCACCCACAGGGTTATCGTGCATTTTGTGATAGCGCACCTATTCTTGAAAAACCGCTCGCTGAAAAAGCAGGATTGGGATGGATAGGAAAGCACACTAATCTGATCAACTCAAAAGCAGGGTCATGGTTTTTTCTGGGAGAAATATACACCAATTTACCCTTACCGATTGATGAACCCACGAAAAAAAGCCATTGCGGTTCATGCCAAGCTTGTATTGACATTTGTCCAACCCAAGCGATTGTGGCACCGTACAAGCTCGATGCAAGACGTTGTATTTCCTATCTTACTATTGAATTGCGAACAGCGATTCCAATCGAATTACGACCCCTGATTGGCAACCGCATTTACGGTTGTGATGATTGCCAATTGATTTGCCCGTGGAACAAATTTGCAAGATCAAGCAAAGAAAAAGATTTTCATCCACGCGAGTCATTACACAGTGCGGATTTACTCACTTTATTTTCATGGACAAAAGAAATCTTTTTAGAAAAAACAGCAGGTTCAAGCATTAGACGCATCGGATATGACTGTTGGCTACGTAACATTGCGGTTGGTTTAGGAAACGCACCTCCTCAAATTGAAATTGTCCAAGCATTGCAAACTAAGCTTAATCATCCATCCGCTATGGTGAGAGAACATGTGCAATGGGCGTTGGAAAGACAGACTAACACTTTAAAAAATGCTCACGATAATAGCGGAGCTCCGCGATAGAATCACGAATATCTTGAAGAGCAAGATGGGTCGATTCCTTACGAAATCCATTGTAAATCTCAGGCGCCCAACGTAATGCTAATTCTTTTAAGGTACTCACATCGATTAAACGATAATGAAAATAACGTTCAAGCCTTGGCATGTAACGTGCTAAAAAACGTCTATCCTGCCAGATGGTATTACCGCAAAGTGGAGACTGGCCTTCTGTTGTGTATTGTCTTAGAAATTCAAGCGTTAAACTTTCTGCTTGTTCTTCATGAACGGTACTTTCTTTCACACGTTTTACAAGGCCAGATGAATGGTGTTGCAAAGTATTCCATTCATCCATACCTTCTAACAATGCATCACTTTGATGAATAGCAAAAACAGGACCTTCGCCAAGGATGGTCAATTCAGCATCAGTGACGATGGTTGCAATCTCAATGATATGGTCTTTTTCTGGATGAAGCCCTGTCATTTCAAGATCGATCCAGATTAAATTTTGCGTTGATGAGGTCATTTGTTTTCCTTATACTCAGGCTCCATATTATCATGAATGACAGGATTCCCTCATTGCAAATGTGTATAAAATTGTCATTCTTACGAAGGCGTGAAGTGAGTGAATGGATAACATGCTAGCTTTTCAAATTTTCTTTTTTATCCTTATTGCCTATTTTTTTGGATCTATTTCCAGCGCAATAGTGGTTTGCCGCCTCATGCGCCTGCCTGATCCACGCACCCAAGGCTCTAAAAACCCGGGCGCAACAAATGTATTACGAATCGGTGGAAAAACGGCTGCGACCATTACACTCCTAGGTGATCTGTTAAAAGGTCTACTTCCTGTATGCTTAGCAAAATATGCTGGCCTTTCCCAAACAGCTTTAATTTTTGTCGCATTCGCCGCTTTTCTAGGCCATCTTTATCCTATTTTTTTTGGATTTGTTGGTGGTAAAGGCGTTGCTACACTGCTTGGTTGTTTGCTAGCCCTTTCTTTACCAACAGGCATGGCCTGGATCATCACCTGGCTAATCGTTGCAGCAATCTTTCGTTATTCTTCTCTTGCAGCACTCATTGCAACTCTTCTTTCGCCACTTTATATAGGATTTTTTACGGGATCACGATCAAACATGCTGATACTTTTTCTGATGGCAATATTACTCATCTATCGCCACCAACAAAATATTTTAAATTTATGGCATGGTCAAGAAAGAAAAATCGGGCAAAACAAAAAATAAATGGGGCGTATTTAGGCTATATTATTTTTAAAAAGTAAAGCCCCGGCTAAAAACATGCCGGGGTAAACTCCGCGAGACGGAGTCGAGCGAGCCATTTTTAAAAATAATATAGCCTAAATACGCCCTCAATTACACTGTCTTTAAATCATCCAGTGACCATCTCGGGTAAACCTCTACGCTTAATGGTTCTTGTTCACCTGCTAGCAAACGTTGGCAACCAGCGTAAGCAATCATCGCGCCATTATCTGTACAAAATTCTTGTCGGGGATAATATAAAACTGCGCCAAATTTCGTACACATTTCTTTTAACGCTTGCCGTAAAGCAAGATTTGCACCCACTCCTCCTGCAATCACCAATCGTTTTAATCTGGTTTGTATCAGGGCTTGCTGACATTTAAGCGTGAGAATATCAACAACTGCATCTTGGAAAGCACGCGCAATATCAGCTTTTGTTTCATCAGATGTCCCATATTCTTGAACGGTTCGCAATGCGTAAGTTTTAAGCCCGCTAAAACTAAAATCAAGATTAGGCCTATCCACCATTGCGCGAGGAAAATGAAAGCGTTTCGCATCCCCTCGTTGTGCTAACTGGGAAAGTGCCGCACCCCCCGGATAACCTAACCCCAATAATTTTGCTGTTTTATCAAAGGCTTCCCCTACAGCATCATCTAAGGTATCACCAATCACGGTATATTGCCCTATTCCAGCAACGGTCACCAATTCGGTATGTCCCCCTGAAATCAACAAAGCGAGAAATGGAAATTCAGGTGGATTGTCCTCTAAAAAAGGGGCGAGCAAATGTCCTTCTAAGTGATGTACACCGATTGTGGGTACATTTAATACAAACCCTATTGTGCGACCCAACATAGCGCCAACTAATAATGCACCCACTAAACCGGGACCTTTGGTATAAGCCACCCCTTCAATCTCTTGAGGAGCTAACTGTGCATCACTGCACACTTTTTCAATGAGGGGGATCGTTTTTTTAACGTGATCCCGTGATGCAAGCTCAGGCACAACACCCCCAAATGGGGCGTGTGTTTCAGTCTGACTAAAAATAGTATGGCAAATCAACCCCTTGTTGCTGTCATATAATGCAACACCGGTTTCATCGCATGATGTCTCTATGCCAAGTACGCGCATATTCTCTTTGCTTTTAGAAAGTTCGCGCAGTAGAATGAGCCCTTTTAATAATAATGTAAATAGGTGCCAGAAACGTTATGCCAACTGTACGTGTAAAAGATAATGAAAATTTCGAATTAAGCCTTCGCCGCTTCAAACGTATGTGTGAAAAAGCGGGTATACTTGCCGATTTAAGACGTCACGAATTTTATGAAAAACCAACGTGGAAGCGCAAACGTAAAAAAGCGGCTGCAGTTAAACGTTATCAAAAGAAAATTTTACGCGAACAAATGGCATTAGAACGTGATCGTCAACCGATTGGCACAGGCAGTGGTAAAAAAGAAGCTGCTTAATTTAATCCCCTTTGCACGCTAATAATAAGTTGTTAGCAATTCATTGCTAACCCGCCCCTAACATAGAGTTAACTTATGCCATCAGCCATCAAGGATAAGATTGTTTCTGATATGAAAGATGCTATGCGTGCGCAAGATAAAGATCGTCTTGCTATTATTCGTTTAATTCTTGCTGCCTTAAAACAGCGGGAAGTCGATGAACGCATCGAACTCAATGATGAACATGTGCTTGCCATCTTAAACAAAATGATCAAACAACGGCGCGATTCCATTGCTCAATATGAAGCAGGTAACCGGCAAGATCTTGCCCAAAAAGAAGCTTATGAAATTCGCGTCATTCAAACTTATCTTCCCACACAAATGACAGAATCTGAAGTGATGCAAGCAGTGGATGCTGCCATTGCTGAAACAGGTGCAAGTTCTCCTAAAGATATGGGCAAAGTGATGGGGCTCTTAAAATCCAAACTGCAGGGCAAAGCTGATATGACTGTCGTGAGCAGTAAAGTAAAAGAACGTTTAGCAGGATAAAGAACGGAACTCGATCTTTCGTAGTAAGTCTTTTCCTCTTACCCCATTCATCTTGTCATGTATTTTCTGTATTCTATCGATATCAGTATTATTTAAAGTAAAATACAAGGCAAAAATACGTGTCAACCATACCCCGTGACTTTATAACATTGTTGCTCGCTAGAATTGATGTGGTTGACTTTATCAATCAACATGTTCCGTTACGCAAAAAATCAGGCAGTAATTATTTTGCCTGTTGCCCTTTCCATCAAGAAAAAAGCGCTTCGTTTTCAGTCAGCCAAACAAAACAATTTTATTATTGTTTTGGTTGCGGCGCGCATGGTAATGCGATCGATTTCATCATGCAGCAAGACCATCTTACTTTTCCTGAGGCGATTGAAGCCCTTGCAAAACAATATGGGTTAACCGTTCCAAAAACACAAGGGGCGTACCAAAAAGAAGACACAACTTCAAAGCTTTATGAATTGATGGCGGCCGCTACTCAACAATATCAACATGCCTTAAAGCAATCATCACATGCTATGAATTATCTCAAAAATCGTGGCATTTCTTCTGCTATTGCAGAGCAATTTAATTTAGGATACGCACCAGGTGGATGGACCTTTTTATTTGATCTTTTAGGCAAAACGGAAACAGATAAAAAAAATTTATTAGATGGTGGTCTTATTATTAAAAAAGAAAGCGGTGGATTTTACGACCGTTTTCGTGATCGCTTGATCTTTCCCATCACTGATCATCGTGGCCGCATAATAGGTTTTGGTGGACGGGTTATTGATCAAGGCGAGCCAAAATACTTGAATTCCCCAGAAACGCCACTCTTTCAAAAAGGCCATGAACTTTATGGTCTTCATCAAACATTATCAGCTAATCGCCATTTAAACCGTATACTGTTGGTTGAAGGATACATGGATGTTATTGCACTCTTTCAACATGGCATAAGCAATGTGGTCGCAACACTCGGTACAGCAACAACAAAATACCACCTTGAACGACTGTTTCGTTATAGCCAAGACATTATCTTTTGTTTTGATGGAGATGCGGCTGGCAGAAAAGCAGCATTACGTGCCTTACCTGTTATTTTTCCTATTGCAAAAGATGGTGTGCAAATTCGCTTTTTATTTTTACCTGAAGGTGAAGATCCTGATACCCTCATTCGAAAAGAAGGACAATCTGTTTTTGAGAAACGCATTGAAACATCACTACCACTTTCAACATTTTTCTTCCAATCATTAAGTGAACATTGTGATATGGCAAGCGTTGAAGGACGGGCTCGGTTTGCAGCGCAAGCCTTAACAGAAATTAAAACTTTACCAAGCGGTATTCTTCAATCGATGTTCTTAGAAGAGTTAAGTAAACGGGCACGCTTAAGTCTTGATACGTTAAAAAAAGGGATACCTACCTTTTCAACTGCTCCTACGTCCCATCCATCCTCTCTGCAGCGAACCGTCCAAATAAAACTTCACCCAGCTGTCAAAAAAATAGTAGGACTTTTACTTCAATTTCCCCAAAAAGCGCATACCCTTCCCTTAACTTTTTTACCATCTTCAACTCAAGATGCTGATTTAATTAATAAAATTATATTGGTCATTCAATCTGAGCCCAATATGACGACAGGTTTATTACTCGAGCATTTTCGCGGCCAACCAGAAGAAATGCTGTTAAAAAAATTAGCTGAATGGGAACACTTTATTCCTGATGAAGGTGTAATAGGTGAACTTTTAGGCGCAATTCGCCTATTAAATGCGCTCAGCATTGATCAAAAAATTAATCATTTATTACAAAAAAGTGCAGATAATTGCTTATCGGATGAAGAAAAACTTCAACTATCTGCTTTTATTCAAGAAAAGAAAACCTTGCTTGAAAAGATAGAATAGGTAATTTCCATAATCTATTGATTTATTTAAACAATACTGTATAACTTCGAAGCAGCTTACCCCATGACTTTTTTCGAAAAATCAGTCATAATGTGAGATTCGTCTAATTAGTATTATAATTACTGAAAGAACCCACTATTTTAAGGCCTTACTATGGATCAAGATTCACAAAAAGAATCACAAAAATCTCGTCTTAAAGAATTGATTTCTCGTGGAAAAGAACAAGGTTACTTGACCTACGCTGAAGTCAATGATCACTTACCCGCAGATATCACTGATCCTGAACAAATCGAAGATATCATTGGCATGATCAATGACATGGGTATACAGGTTTCTGAAGAAGCGCCTGAAATTGAAGAGTTACTCCTCACTGAAAATGAAGTTGCTGAAGATGAAGTGGCTGCTGAAGAAGTAGCAAATGCCTTAGCTGTAGCAAGTGATGAGCTAGGGCGCACAACTGACCCTGTGCGTATGTATATGCGTGAGATGGGACGTGTTGAGCTCCTTTCTAGGGAAGGCGAAATTGCTATCGCAAAACGCATAGAAGAAGGCATCATGCAAATGCTCACAACACTTGCTTATCAACCTCAAATGATCGCCGAAGTATTAGCTGACTATGATCGTGTAGTAAAAGGCGAATTACGTTTAAGCGATATCATTAGCGGCTATATTGAGCCTGATCTTGCCGGTGAAGAAGGTGGCGATGGTGAAGATGATGAAGATGCTGGCACTGGTACATCCTCAAATACCCCAAGCAAAGCTTCTACAGACGATGAAGATGAATCAGGTGAAGAGGCAAGTGATCCATTCGATGATGAAGCAGGGCTTGACCCAGAAGTTGCGCGCGAACGTTTTGAAGGTTTACGCACACTCTATAATGAAACCGTTGCGCTTGAAAAAAAATATGATCTCAAACATAAAAAAATAATTGCAAAACGTGATGATCTTGCAAAATATTTTATGGATATCAAACTTTCACCAAGACAATTCAATAAATTGTCCAGAAAAATGCGCAGCATGCTAGATGAAATTCGTGCACAAGAACGAACCATCATGGATTGTTGCGTAAATAAAGGAAAAGTACCACGCAAAGGCTTTGTTCAAGCTTTTATTAATAATGAAACAAATTTGAAATGGCTTGAAGAATTGAAAGGCAAAAGTTCATTTAATGAAATTGAAAAATATCTTCCAGATATTCAACGTGCCCAAAAAAAATTAATTACGCTTGAAGAACAAATGCGTATGACGATCGCTGAAATCAAAGAAGTCAATCGTAGACTTTCCATTGGCGAAGCAAAAGCAAGACGTGCAAAAAAAGAAATGGTGGAAGCAAATTTACGTTTGGTTATTTCTATTGCAAAAAAATATACGAATCGAGGGTTGCAATTCCTTGATCTCATCCAAGAAGGTAACATTGGCTTAATGAAAGCGGTCGATAAATTTGAATATCAACGTGGCTATAAATTTTCAACCTATGCAACATGGTGGATACGACAAGCTATCACACGTTCCATTGCAGACCAAGCTCGTACCATTCGTATTCCTGTGCACATGATTGAAACCATCAATAAATTAAATCGCATTTCACGGCAGTTATTACAAGAGACGGGCCAAGAACCCACCCCCGAAGAATTAAGCCGAAAAATGAGCATACCAGAAGATAAAATCCGCAAAATTTTAAAGATTGCTAAAGAACCCATTTCAATGGAAACCCCTATTGGGGATGATGAAGATTCTCATTTGGGTGACTTTATTGAAGATATGAATACAACCTCTCCAATTGAAGCTGCAACGAATTTTGGTTTATCTGAAGCAGTACAAAAAGTACTAGGTTCATTAACACCACGTGAAGCAAAAGTATTACGTATGCGCTTTGGGATCAATATGAATACGGACCATACATTAGAAGAAGTCGGAAAACAATTTGATGTTACCCGTGAACGTATTCGTCAAATTGAAGCGAAGGCATTGCGTAAATTACGCCACCCTTCTCGTGCTGAACAATTAAGAAGCTTCTTAGAAGAACAAGAATAGGTTTTTTATTTCCTTTTTCTATTCTGCAAAAGACTAGTAAGATTCTACTCTTCAAGCTATGATTAGCAGTTTTCGGGCCCATAGCTCAGTTGGTTAGAGCAGGGGACTCATAATCCCTTGGTCCTAGGTTCGAGTCCTAGTGGGCCCAGTTAAAATCTCGTTGTATCAGTTTACCTTAATGCTACCCAACTATAATAAAACGATTATAAGGCTCCCTTACTGTACTATAAAAATAGTCGTTTTTATGGTCTAAATGATAATAATTGATTAACCCAAAATGAGGAAGTGTGATGGCAGGTCACGGTAAGTATCAATCTATATTTGAAAATGAAGAACTTTCTTATGAGGAAAAAATAGCTGAAGTAATATGGATGGAATTAAACAGTGAAAATGGCGTCAGAATGGCAAAAAAAGCCATTGAATCTGCAAAAAGTAAATATATCTACCGTGATATCGATGATGCGAGTGGTAAAAATGGTTTATTAGCTCAGGTAATAGGGGTTACAAAATTCATGGGAGTGGCAGGAGTTCCAACCTTCTTTAAAATGGTTAAATCTGACATCAGAACACCTCCTGTGGAATCTATTAATGAAGAAAATTATTTACAAGCTCTATTCAACTTATTAAATGGGCCGGGTAAGATCAACAAAGATTCATTAAAAGGGTTTCTTCTGCGAGAATTGTTCAATTATACAAGTGAGCTACTTGTAAGCGATTTGCGTGAGTTCTTCAGAAGATATAAATTAAATCAGATCAAGTTAAAGTCTTTATGGTCATTTGTTTCATTTAAATTATCAGCTAAAATTAATTCAGAAATAGTAAAAAATATCGATTTTGGTCCTCAAAGTAAGGCAAGTTTTTCTGATAACAATAGCCTTTCACTTTAATAAACGCATCCACAAGTACCGTCTCTCGTCTCTGAGCAATGCCGCATCTAACCCCAGTTCGGGATTACGCCTTCCCAGCAGGGGAAGGTGGCCGAAGGCCGGATGGGGGAATCAAAAAACAATTATTCCAAATATCATGCAAAACGATTTCATCTTGGCTTTATTTATTTTCCTTATATCCGACACTTAGCAAACTGTAGTTCAGCTAATGTGACTTCTAATATATCATCAAGCTCTTTAGGCGACAGACTATCTCTTTTCGTTTCTTTGGTTTGCTGGATTGAATTGGAGGCTTGTTTGGTTGGTGGAAACACGGAAAAATGAGCAAATTCTTTTTGCCATGTTGTTTCCAGTATCTCGCTCTCCTTTTCTAAAACTACTTGCTGCAATTTTTCCATATCAACAGTAGATGCTAAAAACTCTAAAGATAGATACTTACCATGATTTTTGATTTCCGCATTGTCTCTCACGACGCATCTTTTTAGAGTTAATTCCTTTAAACTGTCCAGAACACTTTTGCCTTGACTCTTATTCATGTGATGATAATGATAAACAAGGTCTCGCGCCTGCAATAACTGTGTATCAGTTAAATCGGTTATTTTTATGTGCATTTGCCTATCTCCTGGTTAAGTATTGGCAAAGCATCGTAGCTTATCAAATTCAAAAGAAAACTTGAAGCATCTGCCAATGTATTTAGATACAAAAAATTAAGGTGTGTTGAGAATCCACCTAATCAACCATGATAAATTTTCCTGACCTGCTCTTCAACTTGTTGGATATCAAAATCAGGCATTGCATTCTTTGCCCATAATGAAAATTGTTTCTTCACTTCAGATGCCTGTCGAGGACCATGTTTACCCTCAATCAGCCACAAAGTATTCGCTACTTGCTTTGTGTTTACTTTTCTTTGATAACAGCCAAATTGGGTAAGTAATTTTGGATATGTCACCTGTACTTCGCTTCGAACTGATGCTTGTTCATGATCTTGATGAATAAATCTCTCGAGTTGTGCTTGTTGCTGAACAGGTACTTCAACTGGAACAACTAGCAATGCTTGCTCATTTTGATCAGGTTCGGGTTGTGCTTGTTGCTGAACAGGCACTGGCAATGCTTCTTCACGCAGATCAGGCGAGATTGCTGGATTTTGCGGGAGTGGTAACGCGTTATGACCAAAATACATTTCATTAAATATTTTTTTTACCCCATTTACTAATAAACTCGCTTTCATAAATATTGGATTGCTATTTGATAGATGCCCAAAAATAGTTAATACTTCTCCCGTTGTTGTTTTAAAAAAAGTTTGAGCTACAGGATGATTACTTTCCCACATCAATGATTTTAATTTTTTAAATGCATTTAATGCACGATTTAGTGTTTCTTTTGAAGGTTTAGTCTCCAATGCGGCGAATGATTGAATACATTCTTGTAATTTTTTATATTCCTTTCTGTTATTAAAATAAATTTCCCACTCTTGATTTGGAAATAGTTTTAGTACAATTCGCATAAATCGTTTTTCATATTCCCAGGCTTGCTGCAATCCAAGTTTTACTTTTCTAGCCCATTTGGTAATTTTTTCTGGAGAAGCGGATATCCACTCATGGTCATGAAAAGGAACATCCATTAGATATTTATTGAAATAAGCATCATGAATATATTCCCAAGTTTTTTGATAAATATCTTTCACTTTATCCAGAGATTTTTCTGTCGCAGTTTGTATGGGTGAGAGCACCGTTCTTGTTACCGATTTTGTACTTGAAGCTAACCCAAGCCATGTAGCATATCTTGCAAGGACTACAAGCAAAATACCTGTTGTTCTCACTGGATGTTCTTTGACATAAGTAAAAACATCAGATGCACCATCCTGTAAAGCAGCCTGAGGATCTCCTCGACGATAAGCATCATAACCAACCGATGCCGCTTTTGATACTGCTTCGCCTTCTATGCCAAAACTATGCCAAAGAATCGTAAATAATTCTTTTGCATAATAATAACAGCCACTAAAGATGCGTTTGATACTACCCCACATAGGTGCCACTCCACGTCATATTTTTAAGTTGTCTTTATTGATTAATTTTATTTTTAAATAGGCAAAAAAATAGCCCGGCAAACCATTGCACTCTGCTAGTACCCTGTCAAATAAATTTTCCCCACGCCGTCGTCCTGCGGCTTGTCCGCAGGATCCAGAGAATATGCGCAATAAACTCATTTGACAGAGCACTAACCCAATAAATTATTTAAAACTTCCTTCATTATTTTTTCTGCTTGTGAAAAATTGTTAGTACTAATATTTTTCATTTTTTTTGAATTTAGAATTTCGTATTGTAAATCGCAATCATCTTGAATCAAAATCACTTTGCCCTCTTCACTTAATGCTTGAGCGAAATCAACCTGATGATCGTTAACATGTTCTTTGTATTTTGCTTGTCTTGGCATAATAATAGGACATTTCCCAGCCCTCAATGAATGTAAAATACTCCCTGCGCCAGCATGTAATAATAAAATTTCAGCATGTTCTACGTAATAACAAAATTGATCCATGTTAATAAAATCAATTAAATCACAATCGTTTGATTCAAATGGTGTGTGGCCATGTTGTATCAATATAGGCCTTGGCAAACAGGCTAATTGTTTGTGTATGAGGTTCAAAAAACGAGTAAAATGCTGTTTAGCATTTCCGACAGATACAAGTGTTTTATAATCTGGTCCCAATTTGGATGATGAATTATTCATTGATCATTTCCATAAATATTTTCTCCAATGATTGAGCATGATGTCGCCAAGTGTAATTCGAAAGCACATACTGCCTTCCTCTTTCAGCGATTTCCATTACATTTTCTTTGTTATCGAAGATGATATTTAAACAAGTAAATAATGCCTCGCTATCACGAGGTTTAACAAGCAATCCGGTAAACCCATGCTCGATAAAACTTGATGGCCCCTGCCCTTCAACAGCTATTGTCAATAACCCTAACGACATCGCTTCAATATAGGCTATACCAAACGCTTCCCGATAGGAAGGCAGCATAAAAATATCAGATTCATTCAAATATTCGTACACTTTATCGTGATCACATTGCCCAATAAATTGAACGTGTTCATTTAAATCCAAATCATGTGCAAGTTTTTTAAGTTTTTGAGCATCAGGGCCATCGCCAATAATTGTATAATGCCATGAGCTTATTCCTACTTTTTTAAGCTTTGCTAGCGCTTGCAAGTTAATTTCTATGCCTTTCCCTTCAATAAGATTTGAAACACTTATAAATTTTTTTGTTTCATTTAATGATTTTTTGCTGGTATTTTTATGAAGAGGAGACAATCGAAAACCATTGGAAACAATTCTGATATGATCTGATCTTTTACATAATGGTTCAATAAAATTAAGTAATGGTTCTCCAACTAAAATCAATCTAGCCGCTAACGATGCCGCATAATCATAATAAATTTTTCTAGTCCTTCCTTTATAAAATTTTTTTTCTGTGCTCACGCCATGTAAAGTAATTGCTGTTGGGATATGAAATTTTTTTTGAAGATCCACTGCTGCAACACCACTCAGTTCAGCATGGGCGTGAATAAGATCAAATTTATTTTGTGCCAATAATTTTTCAGCAACCGCTACAACTCTTTTGCGATAAGCCCAATTGGAAAATGAAATGAAATAATTTCTAGGAATGGATAAATAACGGCAATGATGAACATTAAATTGTGTGAGAATTTCATTAGAAAACCGTTTCTTTTTTTTCCATTCTTTTAATATCATCCCGGCAAAACCTGGTCGAAAAGGTTCCGTAACAAGCACAGTTACCTCATGGCCAAGTTGTGATAGTGCTTCCACTGAATCGAGTATAAAGTTACCATACTGTTCATGATCATTCCGTGGAAACCATGGCGTAATACAAAGTATGTTCATAAATAATTCGAAAAATTTGCATCAATCGCAATACGATCATCAAAAACAAAACATTTGCCTTGATAATGTGTTCCACCAACTTGTTTAAAGTAATTTAAAATGCCACCTTCAAGTTGGTACACACAGGGATACCCTTTCTTTAATAAATATAGTGCCGCTTTTTCACATCTGATTCCACCCGTACAAAATGTTACAATAGGTATGTTTTTTTCAAGATGATGTGATTTTAATGGAAATTCATTGAAATGTTTGAGATGTAAATTCACTGCATTTTCAAATGTACCAAAATCAATTTCATAATCATTGCGTGTATCCAAGACAATCACATCACGTTTTTCATCTAGCCACTGTTTAAATATTTCAGGTGAAATATAAGGCGCTTTTTCTTGCTCTGGATGAATATGATCTTCTTTCAGCGTAATGATTTCTTTCTTTAATTTCACTTTTAAGCGTTTAAAAGGAATTGTATCAGATGTGCTTTCCCGAAATGATGGCGATAAATGAAAATTTTGTTTTAATGTCGATTTAAAGTTTTGAATATTTTCTAGTGACCCTGCAAGGGAAAGATTAATTCCTTCAGTGCTGAGTAAAATCGTACCTTTAAGGGATAAGTTTTTGCAAAGCATCAACAACTCTTCACGTAATGAAGTAAGTTGACTCAAAGGGACAAATTGATATCCAGCAATATTAAATATTGCCATTTTATTTTATCTCCTCTTTTAAATGTGCGTTCGGTCTCGCCATTGCAATATCGACATTTTTTTTAAATTGTGCACCAACTTTCCAAGCGTATGCATTAGGTTCATCTGTTTTAGGATTGACCTTCAGCTGTAAAGTGCCAATGCCAATGCCCGAATGATGGCGAGGCATTCTTGTATCTTTGCTATGACCGCTTGGGGCCGAATCGGTTACTCTCACCAGAAACCCATCTTCATCTAAAATGGGTTTATTCATCACAATCATAACATGACCGACCGTTTTTTGATCATGATCTTTATATCGGAAAACGATTATATCGCCAGGACGTAACTCTTCAACGTTTTCTATTTTGTCCCAATATCGAGATTGCTTGTCTGAAAGTTGAGCAAAAAATTGATAATAATGTTCAGTTGTTGGCTTAAATGAACCACTTGAGCGCAGTAAACTATGGTAAGCGCTGGGATAAATTTTTTGCAAAACACGATCGACATAAGCAGAACAATCCACAATATAAATACCTTGTGAGGGATCAAAATGAGTGCCGCCTAATCTATAAGTGCTGTAATGTAATGAATTTACAATTGTATGAACAAAGCTCACCAATTTATTTTGAAATGAGTTTGCTGGTTGTGTTTTGATGTATGTGTGGGCGGCATGTATTTTTTTTATTCTGTTTTGATGTGATTTGTTGTGATAATGTTTAGCATGATTGGTTTTTTGATGAACATGATACGAACTTTTTTTAGATTGATTTTCATTTGCAAATGCAAAACTCATAGGAGTAAAAACAGTCAAAAATATGACAAGAAACATAAAATTGTTTAGTCGATTTTTTAAAATCATGATTTTTGACTAATAAATTACCAAATGAGTTATTAAACGAAAGCTGTTTTTATATCATGCTTATCACTGATGTTGAAGCAAAAATGTTACCCAATATGTTTTTTGATTTGATCGCAAACATATTGTGCAAATGGAATTGAAGAGGTAAAAGCTGGTGAAACGGCGTTTAAAACATGCATAGAATGCTGATCGCCTTCAATAACAAAATCCATTTCTAATTTCCCTTTTTTGACATCAAGCAACTGTGCTCGCATACCAGGTTTGCCAAACGTTTGAAAATTTTCTTTTTTAATTCCATTCATTTGTAAAGCAGCAAGCTGCACCAGCCGTGATTTAGAATATTTTTTAATTTCATCTATGGCTAATTTTTTAAAATCAAAGTTTGAAAATAAAAATAGTTTCATTTCACGAATAAAAATATCAATAAATTCATAAAATTTAAAATTCTCAAATCGATGATATTGTTCACGCCAAAACGCAGGTATTGCAGTAGGACCGATTTTAATTTTTCCATCTACCGTAATTGTAAAATGCACACCAAGAAATGGATTTTTTAAATTAGGTACCGGATAGATATGTGTTTTGATTGAAAAATGAGGTTCATTTGAATATAAATAAAGGCCTTTAAAAGGAAGAATGCGATAATTTTTTGAAAAATGAAAATCTTTTGCGATGATATCTGCATAAAGCCCTGCTGCGTTAACAACGTATGCTGCTTGATAGTTATTTTTTGTAGTGAGGATGATTTTGTTTTTTCGTTTTAAGTAAGCTGTATTGTTATGGATAATAATACCTTCGTTTTTCGCATCTTGGGTGATGGATTGCAACACTTCACGTGGATTTACAGAGGACGTCGTCGGTGAAAATAAAGCATACTGATAGGTGCGTACTCGAGGTTCTATTTCACGTGCTTCTTTTTCTGTGATTTTATGCAAAATAACGCCATTCGCTCGTCCTCTTTTCAAGAGTTCATCTAATGCGGGCAATTCACTTTCATCATTAGCAACAACTAATTTGCCGCATTTGTTAAGCGGTATTTTTTTTTCATCGCAATAGCTTGTTAATAATTGATTACCTAAGCGGGTAAATTTTGCTTTTAAGCTATCTTGCGTATAGTAAAAGCCTGCGTGTAAGACACCGCTATTTCTTCCACTTGCATGTAAGCCGCATTCTGCTTCCTTTTCAAGCACAATGATTTTTGCCTCAGGATACGTTTTTTTGAGGATGCGCGCTGTGCTTAAACCAATAATACCGCCACCAATGATGAGAAAATCCGTTGATATTAATGTCATTTTGACATTGTCCTTAAAATATTTGCTATACCTTATCAAAGCTGTAGAATACGCACAATAGTGATCAATTGGATCAAATATGACTCACACTTTAAATCGTGAAAAAGTTGATCGTCCGTGGGGTTCGTACGAATCCATCGGGATGGGGCCCGGTTTTCAAGTGAAACATATTGTGGTGAAGCCCGGCGCTAGTTTATCGTTACAGCTTCATCATCATCGCTCAGAGCATTGGGTTGTTGTAAAAGGAAAAGCCCAAATTATTGTAGGCCATAATACGATCAATTTATCTGTCAATGAATCTGTTTATATTGCAAAAGAAACAAAACATCGATTATCTAATCCCGAAGCCGTTGACCTTGAAATCATTGAAGTACAAATTGGAGATTATTTAGAAGAAGATGATATCGAGCGTTTTGAAGATCTGTACGGGCGAGTTTGAAGGTATATGAACTTCAAATAACTTCATGATATGCTGGTCATTAAAAATATACTCTTTTTACTGGAGGGACCCAAGTGAAAAAATTATTTATTTTATTATTTTCCGCCTTCATTACTTCTTTTACCCCCATCCTGTTTGCATGTACTGATTTTAGTCTCGCTTCGACAGATGGTACATCAATCGTTGCACGAAGTATGGAATTCGCAACCGACTTACAATCCAATCTTCGTTCTCGGCCACGTGGTACAACGTTTACCACCACAGCCCCAGATGGTAAACCTGGCATTTCGTGGAAATCGCAATATGGATATTTATATTTAGATTCGATGAATGTTGATCGTACTGTCGATGGGATGAATGAATACGGTTTATCATTTGGCGCGCTCTATTTGCCTGGCGAAACACAATATCAAACTGTTCCTGCAGAAAAATCAAATCAAGCATTGCCTTATATGTCTGTGGGAGATTGGATACTGGGAAATTTCAAAACAACTGATGAAGTTCGCAAAGCAATAACAAGCGTCTATGTATTTTCACAAAAAATTGATGGATTAGGAGATATCATTTTTCCATTACATTTTGCTATTCACGATGCATCGGGGAAAAGTATTATTGTGGAATATGTTGGTGGAAAAATGCAAATATATGATAATGCGGTTGGTATTTTAACAAACTCACCGATATACAGTTGGCACATCGCTAATTTACGTAATTATTTAAATCTTTCACCTTATGCGCCAGATCCAATCGTTGCAGGAGGAATGACCTTTACCGCAACAGGCCAAGGCGCAGGAGATTTAGGTATGCCAGGCGATAGCAGTCCGCCGTCACGTTTTGTGAAAATAGCTTATTTTAAAAAATATGTATTACAAACAAATGATGCGCTCTCAACCATCAATCTTGCTGAACACTTGATGAATACAGTTGATATTCCTTTAGGTAGTGTACGTGCAAAACAAGCTAATGCTGAAGATTCTGATGAATTGACACAGTGGGTCGTATTTAAAGATTTGACACATAAAATATTTTATTATCGTACTTATCGTAATTTAACATTACGTAGTGTAGATATGAGTAAAGTTGATTTTAGTGAAAAGGCGGTATCGCTTAAAATGCCTATCGCAAGTGATCCATATGTTATGGATGTGACCCAACAGTTTTTAACGCAAGCTGTGCAATAGGCCGTACAACATGAGTTTGACTTTGGCCATTTTTTATTTTTGCTCAAAAATTTGTTGTTCTGAGCATCAACCTTGTCATCCTGAGCGTAGCGAAGGATCTCGTCAATATACAAAAACAGATCCTTCGAGCGAAAAACGCTCTCAGGATGACAAACCTTGTTGTTCATCTTCAAAAATGGCCAAAGTCGAGATGAGAAGAGTCGTTTATTTTTTTTTGTTTTATATTTTATCTTTAATTTTTCCAATCAATGTTTTCGCAGATGATGTGGATACACAACTTGCAAAAGAAGCTCAAAACCCAGTTGCAGATTTAATCACATTACCATTTCAAGAAAATATGAATTATGGTTATGGTCCATTCAATAAAATGCAGAATGTATTAAATATTGAGCCTGTTATTCCAATTCATTTAAATGCTGAATGGAATTTGATTTCAAGAACCATATTGCCAGTTGAAAGTCAGCCAAATTTTTTTCGACCAGAAGGACGAACAAATGGCATTGGCGATTTGAATCCTACTTTATTTCTTTCACCAGCAAACCCTTCCAAAATAATTTGGGGACTTGGCCCAACATTCGTATTTCCGACTGCAAGTCATCGCGTGTTGGGATCTGGAAAATGGAGTATTGGACCTGCTGCAGTTATTCTTGCTATGCCTAGAAGTTGGGTACTAGGAGTTTTAGCATATAATGTTTGGTCCTTTACAGGACAAAGTAATCGACCAAATGTTAATGAACTCACTGTGCAATATTTCATTTCTTACAATTTCCCAAAAGGATGGTATTTAACTTCATCGCCAATCAACACCGCTGATTGGATGGTGAGTAGTCGAAATCGTTGGACAATTCCTTTGGGCGGTGGTGCTGGAAGAACTTTTCATATTGGGAAACAAGCGATCAATTTATCGTTACAAGCATTTTACAACGTTAAAAAGCCAGTGATTGGCCCTGATTGGTCTACTCGTTTGACTTTCGCATTATTATTCCCTGAGTAATGCGCAGAGATTTTACCACAGAACTCATTTTGATGAGCCCTAAGATTAAAATTTAAATGCCACACCAATTAAGGGGCCAGCAATTCGCATTTTCCAAACATAGCGATCTACGCCATTTCCCGTTTCATAACGTTGATAAAGTTCACGCAAGCCTGCATAGAATGTTGTGCTTTGATACGATTTTAAGGTATATCCAACAAAGGCATTGATATCATAACTATTATGGTTTTTATTCACACCGCCAATGTCACCCGCTGCAACAAAACGCCACTGTTTGTTAAAGATAAAATTTAATTTGAGGCCAATGTAGGGATCCGTCCAGTTTTTATTGTTCACAGAGCGAATACTGAGACTTGGAATCGTTAAAGTCACATCATTTAATGTATATCGTGCGCCAACATAAGGTTCTATTGAAATGTAGCGCAAACTTATGCGTTTATAGCGAAAGCTTCTTTTATATATTTCATAGGAAACGCCAGCACTATAAATAGAAAATTTGCTTTTGGTTTTAATCGTAATACCAAAGTCAGTATCTTTGTCGGTTAATTCTGAAAAAAGTGCATTAAAGAAAATATCCCATTTGTTTTTTCGAGCATCTAACCAAATCATTCCAGCATAGTTAAGATCATTTAAAATATCACGAAATGATTCATCAACATGTGTGCGAACTGGGCCTGTTTGTACACTACCATTCATGTTCAATGCCCATAAATAAGGCGCGACTTGAAATTCCCATTGTTGATTTTGGCTTGCATAGATAATAGAGGGTGAAATGAGTGCGAGTAAAAATATCAATGATTTTTTTTTGATTTTTGAAATGAAGAACATATCAATTCCTTTTGTATGAGGAGCCTTTTTAATCAGGAGTTCCTGCTCGAGAATGTGCCAAGCTTGTCATCCTGAGCACAAGCACGCTTGTCATCCTGAGCGCAGCGAAGGATCACTATCTGATTAACATGATGATTGTCATTATCATGAAGAATTTGAGCTGATCCTTCGCTGCGCTCAGGATGACAAGCTTGCGCATTCTTGAACGGGAACTCCTGATTTTTAATTGCTATATATTAACCCCAAATCAAGCTTATGATAAGATCAACAATACTTGTATTCAAAAAATAATTAAAAATCCCATGCGTAATTTTCGTTTAGCGTTATCACATATTAAAACCTTACCCGGCGCCTTTTGGATTGTAATCGGCGCAACATTCCTTAATCAAGCCGGAAACATGGCGTTTGTTTTTCTTATTTTATATTTAAATCAATATCTTGGTTTTAATTTGACTCATGCTTCATTTGCGTTTGCAGTATTTAGCGCAAGCATGGTGATTTCTAGTTTATTTGGTGGGCAATATATTGATCGGTTCGGTGCCGCACGTTTAATGATCATTTGTATATTAATCAATAGCTTAATATTATTTATTTTTACTTTTTTCCATTATTTTGACAGTATTCTACTCTTGAGTGCTTTGTGGGGGGTGATGATGGGGTTCTATCGCGCCTCCTCTTCTACATTAGTGACACATCTTTCAAGCACAGGCATGCATAAAGTCACTTTTTCTGTTTTTCGTTTAGTGATTAATTTAGGAATGAGTATTGGCCCTGCGTTCGGTGGATATCTTGCCGGATATTCTTATCACGCTGTTTTTATTGCAAATGGGATTGCTAATTTACTAGCCGGTTTACTTTTAGTAGTCGGTCTTAGACGAACGAAATGGTTGAGTTATCGTTCATCCATTCAGCAAAAAGTGGAGCTCAATATAAGATGGTTAAAACGCGATCTTAAATTTTCTTATTTTTTATTATCTATGGTTCCGGTATCAATGATTTTTTATCAACATGAATCAACCTTGCCAGTGTTCTTGGAAGATACCTTGAAATTTCCACTGAGTTTTTATGGTTTGTTATTCACAATTAATACTTTGATTATTGTATTTTTTGAATTGCCGTTAAATATTGCTACGGTTAATTGGACTTATCGAAGAAATTTCATGCTGGGTAGTTTGTTGATTACAGTTGGATTTGCAGGATTATACATTTCTAGTATGCGATGGCATGTCGTATTGGTCACCATCATTTGGACGATTGGTGAAATGATTTTATTTCCTGCATGTAACAGTTATGTTGCAGAGATTGCTCCAGAAGCAAATCGCGGAAGTTATATGTCTCTTTTCAATGCATTTTCTAATCTTGGATTATTATTAGGTCCCTTGGGTGGTGCTTTTGTGATGGAAAATTTTGGGCCCTACAATTTATGGTTGGTATGTGGTTTATGGGGTGCAATTTCAATTGTTTTATTTAATTTTATTAGGACGCATTAAGTTACTCACAGGGTGTTGATTTCGTTCACCCTTCGAGACGCGTACTGCGCACTAATAGCTCACTGTCCCCGTCCGTTCGCTCCTTCGACAAGCTCAGGACAGGCTCTGAGGAGCGTGCGTAGCACACGTCTCGAAGGGAAGCGGTTCAGAGAGTAACTCACACGTTATGAGACAGCAGATGTTTTGTTGGTTGCTTCATAAGCGTAACGATAATAGTAACGTGATTCTTCAGACGTGCGCGGTTTTCTATGATTAAACACGATGCTATTAATTTCAATTCCATGTGCTCTTGCTTTTTTAACAGCTTGTTTTACATCACCTAACGTATCTTTTCCAGCACTCACCACAAATAATTTGATATGACAATACTTAGCAATCAGTATGGAATCTGAGACTGGGATGATGGGTGGTGTATCAATGATGATTTGATCAAATTGGTTTTTAACCGTTTCAATTAATGTTTGAAAACGAGCATTTTGAAAAAGCTGTATGGGATGTGTATCAAAAGCACCACAAGGAATATAGAACAACGTATCATGAATATGACGAATAATTTCATCAAGACCGCATTTGTTTTCAAGATATTCGCTTAAGCCGTTTGATTTGGGTTGGAGTAGTGAACGATGTAATAAACCTTTTCGAATGTCTCCATCAATTAATAAGGTACGCTGGCCTGTGTCTGCCATCACTTGGGCCAAATTGAGAGAAACAAAGCTTTTTCCAATGTTTCCTAACGTTCCCATTATAGCAATGATGTTATGGGAAGGTGATGAAGCTTGAATATGTAGAGTGATTCGCAAACTACGTAGGCTTTCGATCGTGATATCATCGGGTTCATGTTTTGCTAAAATTAATGGTGTAGCTTGACCGCTTCCAAGCAAATTCAAGCCTTTATCATGCGCTCTTTGTAATTGTTTTTGTCTACGACTATAAGGCAACACCACAGCGACAGGAATTTCCGTTTTTTCTTCAAGTTCATTAGAATTTTCAATTGTTTTGTTGAGGATAGTTTTAACTAAAATAAATAAAACACTGATGAACCCACCCATCATAAACCCAAGCATAATAGTCAAAAACTTTCCAGAAGCTAATCTGCTTGGTGGCACGGCATCAGTGAGTAAAATGATATCAGGCACAATAGAAGCTTGCATCACTTCAAGTTGTTGTTTGTTATTTAATAAAGAAAGATAGAGTAGGTTTTTTATTTTAGCTTCACGTAACAAATCAAACTCAACCTGATTTTTTTGTGGGAACTTTCTGATTTCATCTTTGATCTTTGTCAATTGGGCCTGTAAAACATTTTCTTTCCCAACTGTTGAAATAATTAATGGATGCTTTGGTGTGTATGATTGTAAGAGTTCTTCTTTCTCGGATTGTAATTTTTCTAAAGCTTGTTCTGCGGCCAGGAGTTTTCGCATCAGCAGTTGGCTCATGACAGACATATTAAGAACATCGATTTTTGAATGAAGCTGATTTAAAGCATTCTCAGATTGTGTCAACTTAGCCTTAAATTCAGGAAGTTGATGATTTAAAAAATTTAAAGTGGCTTGAGTTTCTTGAATTTTTAGTTGAACATTTTTTTCAATTGCATAGTTTGCAATAGCGTTTAAAGTCTTAACAGCTTGATCAGGATCAGTATCTGTTAAATTCAATTGTATAATACCCGTTTCTTGCTCAGGATTATGGCCAAATATTGACTTAATTTGTAGTTGGCCTGATAAACCTGAAACCATTAAAACTGGAGATAGTTTAGCCAATGAGAATGTTTCGCCCGGATGGGCTTTAAAATCAGATAACTCAAGTTGCACACCCTTTGCTTGGTAAGATTGGTTTGCAACACCGGTAAATAATAAGGTACCGTCAGGCATATAAATATTAAAGTGATTATTTTTACCAGCAATTAATTTAAATGACTGATTGAGGAAGTGATCAGATACAATAAAATTTTTAACTGTAACTTTTTCTTCGCCCCACGAATAAGCAGGCATCAATCGAGCGAGTCGGGCTGCTATCCCTTCGCCTTGGTAATGTCTTGCTATCCAAGCACCAAAAATGGGCATATAACTTGATGTTATAATGACATTTAAGTCATTGTTTTGGATGACAGGCTCTAATATAAAACGAGTTTTAAGAATGGCTTCTTCGGTGTTAACCAATGTTTCACTGCCTGATTTTAATTTACTGAGAATATTACTAGATTGAGCTTGTTTGATTTGTAACAATAATGAGGTTTGGTAACGAGGTATAAAAGTAAAAGTATAGATAAATGCAATAATAAAAGTACAAATTGATACCCCAAGAATTTTCCACTTATGAAAATACAATTGGTCAACTATTTTTTTCAAATCTACATTATCGTCTGGCATGATCGGTGGTGTATTACGCTGCGTTACATCCATTACCTATACCCCTTTATAAGTTCATAAGTGGTAAATGTTGGGAAGACTGTATTGATAAATTTGTTCCAAGAGTTAAAGGTTGCACCTGAAACATAGACAATATCATTTTCTTGCAAAGGGAATTGCTCAGCAATCATCAGGGCTTGAGGCGATTGTGCATTGAGCCAAAAAATAATTGGTTTATTGAAACGACCACGTACCAAATAAATATGAGTGGGATCGGAGCTTGCTGTATTTAACCCACCAGCCATGCTAATTGCCTCCATCAAACTCAATGGCTTATCAGTAAGCGGTTGCTTACCTGGTGCGAGTACCTCACCAAGTACGAACACATTTCTATTTC